>Ga0190344_1000008_pt1 | contig 129764 bp, 123 predicted proteins | sample 48721323_MG_FD_161662 | JGI IMG/M metagenome (GOLD analysis project Ga0190344, IMG submission 161662) | Hydrothermal vent microbial mat bacterial communities from Southern Trench, Guaymas Basin, Mexico - 4872-13-2-3_MG | ecosystem: Environmental > Aquatic > Marine > Hydrothermal vents >... | reverse complement strand
GCCTGTCAACACCCGGCCGATCAGTCGAATGCTTTCAAATTTTTTAACACCGGAGCCAACCGTTGCCCCCAATCCAATCCCCTGATCTGCCCCCGGCGGAGGAAAAAGCACGCTTCGTCAGCGCCATGTTCAGCCGCATCGCCGGGCGCTACGATTTGATGAACGCCGTCATGACCCTGGGGCGCGACCGGGCGTGGCGTCGGCGGGTGGTCGAGCTGGCCGCCCCGCCGCCGGCGGGCCGGCTGCTGGACATGGGCGCCGGCACCGGCGGCATTGCCCTGGCCGCCCGGGCGCAGTTTCCGAAACTGACGGTGGTGGCGGCGGATTTCACCGCCGAGATGATGGCGGTGGGCCGCCGAAAGCCGGGGGGCCGTCAGGTGGACTGGTGCGCGGCCGACGCCCTGGCCCTGCCTTTTGCCGATGCCGGCTTCGACGCGGTGGTCTCCGGGTATCTGGTGCGCAACGTCGCCCTGCCGAACCGGCTCTTCGCCGAGCAGTTCCGGGTCCTGAAGCCCGGCGGACGTATCGTGTGCTTGGACACCACCCCGCCCCGGGGGCCGCTGGCCCCTCTGATCCGGCTTCACTTCAAGCGCATCATTCCGCTGATGGGCCAGTGGGTGGGCGGCGACCGCGGCGCTTACACCTACCTGCCCGAGTCGACGCGGACCTTCTTGGCGCCGGAGGCTCTGGCCGCCAGGCTGGCCCGGGCGGGATTCGTCCAGGTTCGTTGGCGGACCTTCATGTTCGGCACCATGGCCTTGCACGTCGCCGCCAAGCCCATGGCCTGCGGTCGGGCGTAACCACTGCCCAAGCCGGGGCGTTCCAGAACGACACGGGTGGGGGCAAATTTCACCAGCGTGTTTATTTTTTACCCGGTTTGACTTATGCCGGAATCAACGGTCGCTTCAACCGCGGCCCACCGTTCTGGGCCAAAAATGGCATCCGATTTGCGAGGCTTTGACGCCGATATGCACACCGACCCCGATACCAGCACCGTGGCGCCAAGTCGTCTTTGGGCCGCCGGGGGGTTTTTGTTGATTCTCCTGCCCACCGTGGTCCTGATGACCTGGCTGGACATCGGCCGCCAGAAAGACCAAAGCATTCAACTGCTGCTGGAGAAGGGCGCCGCCCTCATCCGCAGCTTCGAGGCCGGCACCCGCACCGGGATGGCGCACATGGCCTCGGGAGTCTTTCGCTTGCAGCGGTTGCTGGCCGAGACGGCCCAGCAGGAGGACATCGTCTATCTCTTGGTCACCGATGACCAGGGCCGCATCGTGGCCCATAACGACCCGGACCGGGTGGGCGCCCGGCATGGGGAGGAGCTTGACTTGGCTGCCGTGGCTGCCGGCGGCGCCGAGGCCTGGCGCATGGTGGACACCACCAACGGGCGGCGGGTGTTCGAGGTGTACCGCAAGTTCATGCCCGGCATCGCCACCGGTCCCTTGCCGCCGGGGCGTCATTCCGGCCCCATGCGCCACGGGCCGCAGATGATGCGCCGCTGGCTGGAGCAAAATTGGCCCCACGTCGAGCCGCCTTCCGCCGAACGGCTGGTGATTTTCGTCGGCCTGGACACGAGCGCCGTGGAAGCCGTCCGGGCAGCCAATACCCGGCATGCGGCGGGGATGGCGGTCATTTTGCTGGTGGCGGCCGCGGCGGGTTTCGCCGGGTTGGTGCGCTTGCAGGGCTACCGGGTGACGCGCACCTCGCTGCGGCGCATCCGGGCCTTCTCCGACCGGCTGGTGGAAAGCCTGCCCGTGGGGCTGGTGGCCCTGGATCCCGACGGCGTGGTGGCCGCGGTTAACCCGGCGGCCTGCGATCTTCTCAAGCAAACGGCCCCGCACCTGGTCGGTCAATCCGCCGCAAGGGCCCTGCCGACTCCCCTGGCTGCCCTGGCCGACCGCCTGGGGCCGCAGCAAGCCCGGTTGGAAGCCGAGCTCTCCTGCCCGACGGAAGACGGCCGCGATCTTCCCCTGGTGGTCAACGCGGCCTGGATCGCCGACGCCGAAGGCGCAGATGCGGGGAAGATTCTTCTTTTGAAGGACTTGAGCGAGGTGCGGGCCCTGGAGGCGGCGGTGAAACGCTCCGAGCGCCTGGCGGCCATCGGGAGCCTGGCTGGCGGCGTGGCCCACGAGATCCGCAACCCGCTGAGCAGCCTCAAGGGGTTTGCCACCTACTTCAAGCAGCGCTCCCCCGGGCGGCCGGAGGACCAGAAGATTGCCACCATCATGATCGGCGAGGTGGACCGGCTCGACCGGGTGGTGGGGCAACTGCTCGAGTTATCGCGGCCGGTGACTGTTTCCCCCAAGCCCCTGCCGGTGCGCTCGGTGATCGAGGGGGCCGTGGCGGTGGTACGCCCCCGGGCAGTCGAGGCCGGGGTTCAACTGGAGGTGAATCTGCCCGATGACGGGGCTCCGGTACCCATGGACCCCGAGCGGATGCACCAGGTGCTGCTGAACCTGTTGATCAACGCCATCGAGGCCATGAGGGGGGGAGGAAAACTGCAAGTATCTGCGAAAACGGTTGAAAACGGCATCGAGATCCGGGTGGCCGACACCGGCCGCGGGATCGCCGCCGAAGACCTGGGCCACGTGTTTGACCCGTATTTCACCACCAAGTCCACCGGCACGGGGCTCGGCCTGGCCATCGTGCACAACATCATCGAGGCCCATGGCGGCACGGTGGCCATTGACAGTCGGCCGGGGGGCGGCACCACCGTGCGTCTCCGGCTGCCCTTTTCACCGGCGGGAAGCGACGATGACAGCCACGCCTAACATTCTGGTGGTCGACGACGATGCCGCCCACCGCGCCATGCTGGCCACGCTGCTCGGCAGTTGGGGCTACCAGGTCACCGAGGCCGACGACGGCGGCCGGGCCGTGGAAGCGGTGCGCCAGCAGGCCTTCGACCTGATCCTGATGGACGTGCGCATGATCGAGATGTCCGGCATCGAGGCCCTGGAGCGGATCAAGACGATCAACCCGGCCATCTCGGTGGTGCTGATGACGGCCTACGCCTCGGTGGAAACCGCCGTGGAGGCGATCCGCAAGGGGGCCTACGACTACCTGACCAAGCCGCTGGATTTCGACAAGCTGCGCCTCACGGTGCAGCGGGCCATGGAGCATTTGCGCTTGCAGGCGGAGAACCGGCAGCTTAAGGCAGACCTTGGCCGGGGCCTTAATCGCTCCCACATCATCGGCCGTAGCCCGGCCATGTGCGCCCTGCTGGAAACGGTCGCCCAGGTTGCCCCCACCGAGGCCACGGTGCTCGTTACCGGGGAAAGCGGTACCGGCAAGGAGCTCATCGCCGCCGCCATCCACGACAACAGCCTCCGCCGCCGTGGGCCCCTGGTGAAGATCAACTGCGCCGCCATCACCGAAACCCTGCTCGAATCCGAACTCTTCGGCCACGAGAAGGGCGCCTTCACCGGCGCCGACCGCCGCAAGGAGGGGCGCATCGTCCAGGCCCACGGCGGCAGCCTGTTTCTCGACGAGGTGGGCGAGATGCCGTTGACCATGCAGGTCAAGCTGTTGCGGGCGATCCAGGAGCGAGAAGTGGTGCGCGTCGGCGGCCAGGAGTCCGTGGCGGTGGACGTTCGCATCATCGCCGCCACCAACCGCGACCTGGCCCGAATGATCAGCGACGGAACATTCCGCCAGGACCTCTACTACCGCCTCAACGTGGTTGGCCTGCACATCCCCCCACTAAGGGAGCGTACCGGTGACATTCCGCTGCTGGCCGCCCATTTCCTGAAGCATTTCGCCGAGAAGAACCGAAAGCCGATCCAGGGCTTTACCCCTGCTGCCATGGACCGGTTGATCCGCCATCGGTGGCCCGGCAACGTCCGCGAGCTGGCCAACGCCGTGGAGCGGGCCGTGGTGCTGGCCCGCGGCGCCTACCTGGGCGAAGCCGATTTTCAGGAGCCGGCCGGACCGCCGCCGGAAACGGCGCCGCTACCCGAAGGACCGCTCTCCGAACTGGAGCGCCAGGCGATCCTGCGCACCCTCGCGGCCACGGGGGGCAACAAGAGCGAAGCGGCCCGGCGCCTGGGCATCACCCGTAAGACGTTGCACCAGAAATTGAAGCACTACGATGGTCAACCGCCTTGAAAGGATTGTCCTAATTCCGGCGGCATGGACGAGAGGCAGTTGAGGCAAAAGCTGGCGCGCTTTCTTTGAACCGTTGACGATCGTCACGTCGCCGTTGCCGCAAAGGGCGGTTTACAAATGGGCCTCAATGCCGTAGAAGCGGGGGCGGTCGGGGTAAGAGGGAGGAAGGGAAGATGGTGCGTTGGGTGTTGGCGTTGCTGATGCTGGTGGGGGCGGCCAAGGCGACCGCCGGCCAAGTCCCGGCAGCCGAGGAGATTCTTGCCCGTCTGGAGACCCGCTACGCCGCCGCTGGGCTGGAGGCCCGCTTCACCCAGGTCTCGACCCTCCAGGCCATGGACATCACCGATACCGCCGAGGGGCGGCTCTGGATCCGCCGGCCGGGGCAGATGCGCTGGGAGTACAGCTCCCCCGAGCCACAGACCATCGTCACCGACGGGAAGCGGTTGTGGATCTACCGCCCGCTGGATCGCCAGGTGATGATCGGCTCGGCGCCGTCGTTCTTCGGTGACGGCAAGGGGGCGGGGTTCCTGGCCGACATCGGCCAGGTGCGACGGCAGTTCGATGTCTCCCTGAGTCCTGAAGGATCGCAGGCCGTTCACCGCCTGATCCTGGTGCCGCGGCACCCGCAGCCGGACCTGGTTCGGGTGGAGCTGGACATCGATCCGGCCGGCGACACCATCGAGGCGGTGACCACCTTCAACGCTTACGGCGACAAGACCCGCATCGTGCTCAACGAGGTGGTTTTCCACGATCAATTGGACGACGCCCTGTTTCAGTTTGAAATCCCCCAGGGCGTCGAAATCATTCAGATGGACCCATGAAAAAACGGATTGAAGCTCTAAAGCGCCAGCGTTGCGCCATCATCCTGGCCCACAACTACCAACCCCCCGAGATCCAGGACCTGGCCGATCTGTGCGGCGATTCCCTCGAGTTGAGCCGGCGGGCCGCGGCCACCGACGCCGAGACAATCGTGTTTTGCGGGGTCCGCTTCATGGCGGAAACGGCCGCCATCCTTTCGCCGCAAAAAACCGTGCTTATGCCGCGGCCCGAGGCCGGGTGCCCCATGGCCGACATGATTACCCCGGAGGCCCTGGCGGCTCGGAAAGCCGAGCTGGGCGATATCCCGGTGGTGACCTATGTCAACTCCACCGCCGCGGTGAAGGCCCTGTCAACCATCTGCTGCACCTCGGCCAACGCCCTGGAAGTGGTTGAGAGCCTGGAGGCGGACCGGATCCTGATGGGGCCTGACCGCAACCTGGCGCTGAACACCGCGGCCCGGACCGCCAAGCAGATCATCCCCTGGTCCGGCTGCTGCCCCTACCACGACCGACTGAGCGTCCAGGAGGTGGCCGATCAGCGCCGGGCACATCCCGGGGCGATTTTCTTGGCCCACCCCGAATGTCGGCCCGAGGTGGTGGCCATGGCCGACGCGGCCCTGAGCACCTCGGGGATGCTGCGTTATGCCAGGGAGTCGGAGGAAAGTGAGTTCATCATCGGCACGGAGGTCGGCCTTCTGCACGCCCTGGCCAAGGAAAACCCGGGCAAGCGGTTCCATGCGGTCTCGGGTAAGCTGGTTTGCCCCGATATGAAGAAGATTTCCCTGGCCGACGTGCTTGGCTGCCTGGAGCGGATGGACGGACAGGTGACGGTGCCCGAAAAGATCCGGCGGCCGGCCCATGCCGCCGTGGAGCGCATGATCGCGCTGGCGAAATAGAAGCAAGGGCATTGCAGGCGGGTTGTGAAGGGCCTGGCCGGTCCGAATTTAACTTTCACCCGATTATCCCACCATCTCCTCGGGAATGTCGGCGTTGGTGTACACCTTCTGGACGTCGTCGTTGTCTTCGAGCATGTCCATCAGCCGAACCATCTGTTCGGCCTCCTTGCCCTCGAGGGCCGTGTAGCTGGCCGGCAGCATGGTGACCTCGGCTTCGACGATAGCGATCCCCGCCGCTTCAATGGCGCCGCGCACCGCCTCGAAGTCGGCCGGCGCGCAGATCACCTCCCAGGTATCGCCCTCGTCGCGCACGTCCTCGGCGCCGGCCTCCAGGGCCACTTCCATGAGGTGATCCTCGTCCACGGCCGACTTGGACACGGTGATATCCCCCCTTTTTTCGAAAAGATAGGCAACACCGCCGGCTGCAGCGAGGTTGCCGCCGCACTTGGTGAAGCAGTGGCGAATCTCGGCCACGGTGCGGTTCTTGTTGTCGGTGAGCGATTCCACCATCACCGCGGCCCCGCCGGGCCCGTACCCCTCGTAGGTCACCTCCTCGTAGCTGACGCCCTCCAGTTCGCCGGTGCCCTTCTTGATGGCCCGTTCGACGTTTTCCTTGGGCATGTTCTCGTTCTTGGCGTTGATCAGGGCCAGTCGCAGGCGCGGGTTGGCGTTGGGATCACCGCCGCCCATGCGCGCTGCCACGGTGATCTCCTTGATCAGCTTGGTGAAAATTTTGCCGCGCTTGGCGTCCGTGGCGGCTTTTTTATGTTTGATGGTCGACCACTTGTTATGCCCGGACATAAATCATTCCTCCTGTCGTTTTCCTTTGCCAATAATGAAGATTTCCCTGCTGGCCTTGCGGCTGCTCTGCGGCTTGAAGAGGCGCGTTTCCCGGAAAATGCGGCGCACCGCCACTTCGAAAGCCTTGGCGTCCGGTCCCTGGAAAATCTTGCACACGAAACAGCCGCCGGGCTTGAGCCGGTTGCGGGCCGTCGCCAGGGCCGCCATGGCCAGCTCGAGGGAGCGGGCCGCGTCGGTGGTACGGTTGCCGGTGGTGGCCGGGGCCATGTCGCTGAGGACGACGTCGAAGCCTTCCGGCCCGGTTTGCCCCAATACCGATTCGGGATCCCGCAGGTCCGCTACCAGGGTGCGCACTTGGGCCGGCAAGGCGATGGTCACCGGTTTCAGGTCGAGGCCCACCACGCTGCCCTGGGGGCCGACGATCCGGGCGGCGAGCACGAGCCAGCTTCCCGGGGCGCAGCCCAGGTCCAGGACCCGGTCGCCCGGCCGCAGGATCCGGTGGCGGGCCTGGATTTCTTCCAGCTTGTACACCGAGCGGGCCGCATAACCGTCCTGCTTGGCCTTGCGGGTGTAATGGTCCGCCCAGCGATTGCCGGCGGAAGCGGCTTGTGTCATAGCTTCAACTATCTAAAAAGTCAATAAAAATGAACAAGAAAGACCATTGCCAAGCCATCAGAAGAGCACCTCCATGGCTTCGGCCACTTGACGCACCCCCTGGGCGGTGATGCCGCGGGGCGCCGAGATCCGGCGCCGGCCGCCGCCGGGCACGATGCAGCGGGTAAAGCCCATCTTGGCCGCCTCGGCCAGGCGCAGTTCCAGTTGGCTCACCGCGCGCACTTCGCCGGTGAGCCCCACCTCCCCCAGCACCACGGTTTGCCCGGCCACCGGCTTGTCCAGAAAGCTGGAGGCCACCGCCGAGACCACGGCCAGATCGACGGCCGGCTCGTCGATGCGAACCCCGCCGGCCACGTTCATGAACACGTCGTGGCCCATGAGGGGCAGGCCGATTTTTTTCTCCAGCACCGCGGTGAGCAGGGCCACCCGGTTGCGGTCCAGGCCCAACACGGTGCGTCGCGGGGTCCCGAAAGGGGTGCCGGTGGCCAGGGCCTGGATTTCCACCAGAATCGGACGGGTTCCTTCCATGGCGGCGGTGACCACCGAACCCGGGGCCGCCTCGGGCCGCTCGGCCAAAAACACCGCCGAGGGGTTGGCCACCTCGCCAAGTCCCTGAGCGTTCATTTCGAAGACCCCGATCTCGTTGGTGGAGCCGAAACGGTTTTTCACTGCCCGCAGGATCCGGTAGACATGGTTGCCGTCGCCTTCAAAATACAGCACCGTGTCCACCATGTGCTCCAGCAGGCGCGGTCCGGCCAGGGTGCCGTCCTTGGTCACATGGCCCACCAGGAAGACCGGCGTGCCGGAGCGCTTGGCCATCAGCATCAACCGCAGGGCCGACTCACGCACCTGACTGACGCTGCCCGGCGCAGAGGTGAGTTCGGCACTGAACATGGTCTGGATCGAGTCGATCACCAGAACGTCGGGGCGGTGCTTGTCCACCATGGCCAGCACGGCGGCAACGTCGATTTCCGAGACCACCAGCAGCCCCGGGGCCAGGGTGCCCAGGCGCTGGCTGCGGATCCGGATCTGGCGGATCGATTCCTCGCCGGAGACATAGAGCACCCGCCGGCCGGCGGCGGCCAGTCCGTGAAGAGTCTGGAGCATCAGGGTCGATTTGCCGATGCCCGGATCACCGCCGATGAGCACCATGGCGCCCGGCACCACGCCGCCGCCCAGGACCCGGTCCAACTCGCCGATGCCGGTGGCGATGCGAAACTCTTCCGAGACGCTCACGCTGTCGATGGGGACCGGGACGGCGGCCTCGGCCGCGGGCATGCCGGGGCGGGCCGCGGAGGTTCGCACCACCTCTTCCACCAGCGTGTCCCACTGGCCGCACGCCGGGCAGCGGCCCAGCCACTTGGGGCTGGTGTGGCCGCACTGCTGGCAGGTGTAAACGGTTTTTTCGGTCTTTCGGCTCATGGACGTCTGCCGCCCTTGGGGGTCGACTTCAATTGACACCAGATATCTTAGCATGCCAATTTGTGAGCGATAAAATCAACAGGAACCTTGCTAGGCCGGTCCGCTCACCGGCACCCCGGAGCATTGATGATCCGCTTGCGCCCCGTGCACATCGCCATCGGTTTTCTCGTCTGCCTGGGGCTGGCGGGGATGGACCCGCCCCCGGCATCGGCCGGCAACCCGTTTTCCGGACTCTCCAACCGGCTCGTGGCCGAGGGGTTCGCCGCCGATAAGATTCAGGCCCTTTACCACGATCCCGGGAGCATTTTTGAAACCGAGGGGGTGGCGCTGTTTTTCGTCCACAGCGAGACCCGGATCAACTACGAGCAGTTTGCCGCTGCCGAGGCCATCGCACGGGCCCGGCAATACATGGCGCGGCACCGCGACGCCCTGGTGGCGGCCGAGGCGGCCCACGGCGTGCCGGCCGAGATCATTGCCGGGATCTTGCTGGTGGAAACCCGCCTGGGCACCTACACCGGCAACCGGCGGGTTTTCAGCATCCTTTCCACCATGGCGGCGCTCTCCGACCCGGCCGTGCGCCAGGCGCTCTGGGAGCAAATCCCCCCGCAGCGCCGGATTTCGCCCGCTCGGTTTGCCGCCAAGGCCGATGCCAAATCCGCGTGGGCCTACGAGGAGCTCAAGGCTTTCTTGCGTTTTACGTCCCGTGAGGGGATCGATCCGAGGGGGGTTACCGGTTCCTACGCCGGGGCCATGGGGATCTGCCAGTTCATGCCGCGCAATGCCCTGCGCTTGGCTCGGGACGGCGACGGGGACGGCCGGGTGGACCTTTTCAATCACGCCGATGCCATCGCCTCGGTAGGCAACTATCTGCGCCATCACAACTGGCGCCCAGGGCTGACCCGCGACCAGCGCTATCGGGTGATTCTGCGCTACAATTACAGCAAGCCCTACGCCGAAACCATCTTGAAAATCGCCGACCAGCTCGGCGAATAGAAGGACAACGGTGGGATGGACCTGAAAACCCTCTCAACCTTTCTGGCCCTGGTGGTGCCGTTTTTTCTCGGAACGGTTTGGGCGCTGGTGGACAGCGTCCAGAAGGAGTTCGGATCTCCGGGCCGCAAGGTGCTCTGGGTGGTGGTGGCCGGCGTTCCCTTCGTCGGCTTCATCGTCTACCTGCTCTTCGGTTTTCGACGGGGACGGAAACCGGCCTGAGACCGGCGCCGTTCCGGTCGCTAGCGGCGTGTGCCATGGAAGCCAATCGCAGGGCCTGCCCGCCGGCCCCAGGTCAAAGAATGCGGCGGGCGGTGAGAAAATGGACGGAAGCGGCCTTCCAGCGCCTGGCGGACGGCTACGTGGCGGCCCGGCCCCTTGCCGCTCCGCCTCCGGATCGACTGGCCGAGGCGAGGATCGTCTCCCACCGCGGCGAACACGACAACCGAAGCGTTTTCGAAAACACCCTGGCCGCCTTCGACCGTGCCGACAGGGCCGGTGTCTGGGGGCTCGAGCTCGACCTGCGGTGGACCGCTGATCTGCAACCGGTGGTGTTCCACGATCCGGATCTAGGGCGATTGGCCGGCGTGTCTCACCGCTTGGCCGACTTGCGCCTGGCCGAGGCCCGGTCGGTTTTCTCGCAACTTACCACCCTGGCCGAGGTGGTGGCGCGCTACGGCGGCCGCCGTCACCTGATGATCGAGGTCAAGGCCGAGCCTTACCGCCGGTTTCACATGCAGACGGCGATCCTGGCGGCCATCCTGGCCCCCCTGCGCCCGGTGGACGACTACCACCTGCTCGGTCTCGATCCGCGCATGTTCGCCTACCTCGGCTTCGCCCCGCGGCAAGCGTTGCTGCCCATCGCCTGGGCCGATGTAAAGACCACCAGCCGCCTGGCTTTAGCCCGCGGCTACGGGGGAGTCTGTGGCCATTTTATACTGTTGGGGGACAGGACGATGAAACGCCACCAGCGCCGCGGTCAGCAGGTGGGCTGCGGCATGGTGAATTGCGCCAAGGGGTTGTATCGAGAGATCCATCGGGGCGTGGACTGGATTTTTTCCGACCGCGCCGCAGCTCTGGCGGCTGTCTGCCGGGGAGGCCACCATGGCCTGGCCGACGGGGAGGCTGTGGATTGAGGGGGCGGCGCCTCAAATCCCGCGGCGCTGCTTGAGCTCCTGGTAGGCGGCCTGGATCTCCTTGAAGCGCTGTTCGGCGAGGCGGCGAAATTCTTCGCCCAGGTGGGCCACCTTGTCCGGGTGGTACTTGGCGGCCAGTCGGCGGTAGGCTTGGTGGATTTCCTCGGCCGTGGCGTCAGCGGACAGCCCCAGTACACGGTAGGGATCGTTGGCGCTTCCGCCGGGCTGCGGCCTCGAGCCGGTGGCACCGTCGGCCCGCGGGCCGCTTTGGCCGGAGGTTTGGCGGCCGTCGAGAAAGGGTTTGAGGTAGTAGCGGTAGAGCAGGTAGAGAACCAGCAGGTCGTCGACCCAGCCGCGCAGGACCATGAAATCAGGTATAAAATCAAACGGGCTTAGTACGTAGAGGGCACCGAGCAGCCCCAGGAGCCATCGGATCATCGCACGCCCCGGGTCGGTCTCGGCAGTGTTGCCGAAACCGACCCATTGGAGATGTCAAATCTCAAATTTGAGATTCCAAGGCGCCGGCCATCATGGCGCCTACCTTCTGGGAGAACCAGGACGGGTTTTCCACCTTGCCGCCTTCGCCCACCACGGCCAGATCGTAGAGCAGCCGGGCGTAATCCTTGAGGCGTGCGTCCTGGCGGTCTTTGTCGTACAAGGCCTTGATCCCGGCCACCACCGGGTGCTCCAGGTTCAGCTCCAGCACCCGCTTGACCTCGGGCACCGGCTGGCCGGCGGCCTTGAGGATTTTTTCCATGTAAGCCGACAAATCTTGGGCATCGCCGGACAGGCAGGCCACCGATTCTTTCAAATGCGTCGAGCGGCGCACCTCCTTGACCTTGTCTTCCAACTGGGTGCGCAGGAAGGCGAAGAGGGGATCGAAGTCCTCGGTCTTGGCGGCCTCGGCGTCGTCGAGGGGGAGGTCTCCCTTTTCGGCGCTCACCAGTTTCTTGCCGTCATACTCGGTCAACGCCTGCACCACCCACTCGTCGATGGGGTCGGCCATCAGCAGCACCTCGTAGCCTTTTTCCTTTAACCGCTCCAGGTGGGGGCTGTGGTGCAGGACGTTGAGGTTGTCGCCGGTGATGTAGTAGATTTCGTTTTGATCCGGCTTCATGCGTTCGACGTAGGTTTTCAGCGACACCAGCTGGCCGTCGCTGGCGGTGGTGGGGTAGCGGATCAGCTCGGCCACCTTGCCGCGGTTCTCGTGGTCGGTGTGGACCCCGATCTTGAGCATCTGGCCGAACTCCTTGTAAAACGTCTCGTACTTGGCCGGGTCCATCTTACCGAGGGCTTCGAAGAGACGCTTAACGAGGTTGCGCCGGATGTTGCGCACCAGCGGGTCGTGCTGGAGGATCTCGCGGGAGACGTTGAGATTCAGATCCGGCGCGTCCACCACCCCGCGCACGAAGCCGAAGTACTCGGGCAGCAGGTCCTGGCAGTCCTCCATGATGAACACCCGCTTGCAGTAGAGATGGACCCCGTGGCGGTGTTCGGGATGAAACAGGTCGAAGGGGGCCTGGGCGGGGATGTACAGCAGGGCCGTGTACTCGGTGGCCCCTTCGAATTTCATGTGCAGCCGCTCCAGGGGCTCCTTCCAGTCCCGGGTCAGGTGCTGGTAAAACTGCTTGTGTTCCTCGTCGGTGACCTCGTCCTTGGGCCGGGTCCAGATGGCCTTCATGGAGTTGAGGGTCTCTTCGCGCACCACCTTGCGGGTGGTCTCCCCGATGGGCTTGCCGTCCTTGTCCTTGAGCTGCTCGGCTTCGGGGATCGGCTCGATCTTCTCCACGTCCATGACAATGGGATAGGCGATGAAATCCGAGTGGCGCTTGACGATGTCCCGGATCACCCATGGGTCGGTGTAGTCCTTCTCGTCTTTTCCGCGCTTGCGCAGGTGCAAGGTGATGGTGGTGCCGCGCTCGGGCCGTGAGGCTTCCTCGATGCTGTAGGTCCCGTCACCGTGGGACTGCCAGCGCACCGCGGTGTCGCTGCCGGCGGCCCGGGTAACCAGCTCCACCTTCTCGGCCACCATGAAGGCGCTGTAAAAGCCGACGCCGAACTGGCCGATGAGCTCCGGTGACAGACCGTCGGCCTGGGCTTTGGCCCGATCCAGGGCCTCGATAAAAGCCGCCGTGCCGCTCTGGGCGATGGTGCCGATGTTTTCGATGACCTCCTCGCGGGTCATGCCGATGCCGTTGTCCGCGATGGCCAGGGTCTGCTTTATGCCGTCGGGAATCAGGCGGATACGAAACTCCGGGTCGTCGCCGAGCAGCTCCGGCCGGGTCTGGGCGGCAAAGCGCAACCGGTCGATGGCATCCGAGGCGTTGGAAATCAGCTCCCTGAGAAAGATGTCCCGGTTGGAGTAGAGCGAGTTGACGATCAGTTTGAGCAGTTGCTTGACTTCGGTCTTGAATTCGAAGGTCTCGGCGCTGGCGGTCATCGGTCCTCCTGATCCGATTTCGTGGTTCAACGTCAGGTGTCCCGGGCGCCCCGGGGCTCCAGGCCATACCCGGGCGCCGGGGGACACCGGGCGTTGAGTGAACGGTTGTGCGACAGCGACCCCGGGGCGGCCGAACGGGGCCGCCGGCGGTCGAAAAAGGTAGTTACCGACTGAAATCGTTGTGAAACATTGAACAGCCGGAGCCTCTTGTCAAGCGGGGCGTCCCCTCGGCCTTGATCCGGCTGGCGTGGGAGGCCTATACTAATAGAGACGAATGGTGATTGTTTCCCAGAGAAGCCATTGGCAGAACGATGATGACAAGGAGGCGCCATGACCCCGGCAGATGTCCAGCGTATCCGCCTGGGCATCACCAACTGCTATCTCATGGGCGGTCCGCACCGCTGGATCCTGGTGGACGCCGGGGCCCGCGGCTGCCACGACACCTTTTTCCGCAAACTGGGCCGCCTGGCCATTGAGCCGGGGGACATCCGCCTCATCGTGGTCACCCACGTCCACTTCGACCACGTGGGCAGCCTGGCGGCGATCCGGCAGCGCTGCGGCTGCCCGGTGGCCGTCCATGTCGCCGAGGCGTCAATGCTCAAAGAGGGGCGCATCGTGCTGCCCCCTGGGACCGGCCCCTTCAGTCGGCGGTTGATCGCCCTGGGGCGGCGGCATCCGCGGATCGTGGAAAGGCTGTACCGCTTCGATCCTGTGGTTCCCGAAATCATCGTGGAGCACGATCTGGACCTGGGCGGCTTTGGCGTCGAGGCACGGGTGCTGCATACACCGGGTCACTCCGCCGGCTCTCTCACCGTGCTCACGGCCTCCGGGCACGCCGCCGTGGGGGATCTGGCCTTCGGCTGCCGGCCTTTCGGGGCGAATCGCCACATGCCGCCTTTTGCAGACAGCCTGGAAGCCATCGGCGAGCAATGGCTGCGACTGGCGGCGGCGGGGGCCCGGTGGATCCATCCGGGGCATGGCTGGGCTTTTCCCGCCGGGCGCCTTCCGGGGGCGGCGGTCAAAAACGGCTGACAGGGGGCGTCTCGGGAGACGAGGGCAGGGGGCACGAGACCGAAAGTCGCTTTTTCCCGATTGATATCAGGGGCCCGGGGGGGCGGCCAGCGATTTCGACGGGAGCTGGTTCAAAAAACTGAACTTGCCCGAAGAGATCTTAACTGTCTGTTTTAACGCGCTATTGCTGCTTTTATGGTTTTTGGCGGCTGTTGGGGGTTCACAATCATGAACCCGCGGTGGCAAAAACAGGTCAAGATGAGGCCTCCGTGGCAAGCGGATCCCTTCGGGTTCATTGTCGGAAAATCAGTTAATTTTGTAAATACAGATGGTTGAAAAATTATCGGTCTTTTGTGGAGCGCTTGGCAAGGATTTTGCTTATTTAAAAATCGAAACCAACACCATCATCTGTTCTCCTCCTTGGAACGACCGATCAGAACGCCGACTGATCGGTCGTTTTTTTAGGGCCGTGCGGTCAACGGGCGCACTTCGGGGTTGACTCTTCATCGCTTGTGTGTTCATTTAGTCGCGTTTTGGCCGATGGCGCCATCGCCGCCGGCGATGGAATGGCGCGTAGTGCCTTGCGTTTTCCACCCGGCAGCATCCAGTTCGGACAATCGACGACAGTACTTGACCCCCTCTGCGCTTGCAAGGGAAGGAGAGCTTTGGCGCGTCATCGGCGGTGTTCGTTGACTTGATTCCTGCCGCTGGTCGACCAATGGCCAAGGACGATCCCTGGATTCTCGTGGCAGTGGCCGGCGCCAGCTTGCGCCGCCGTATCAAGCCGCTTCTGCCACGCTTCCGGCCTGCCTTGTTCGCCGGGACGCTTGAGGGGGCGAGGGATATCTTGCGCCATAATCCCGTTACCGCCGTGGTGGCTGACCCCCTCCTGTTTCCTCTCCTGCGGCTGGAAAACCGTCGGGATCTGCAGGCGGTGGTGATCTTCAACGGCGACCGGGAGCCGCCCACTTTCCCGGCGACGGCGGCGGCCCTGGTTTCCATCAGCGCCCCTGACGCCCGAAGTACCCTCCAGCGGGCCTTGGCGCCGCCGGATGCCGGAAACCGACCGGTGCCGGCTTGCGGAGAGATGGTCGGCAGCAGCGCCGTCATGCGCCAGGTCTTCGCCCGCATCCGCCGGATTGCCCGCAGTGACAACAACGTCTTGATCCAGGGAGAAACCGGGACCGGAAAGGAATTGGCCGCCCGCGCGATTCATCGCTACAGCACCCGCCGGCGGGGCCCCTTCATCATTTTCCACGGCGCCGACGCGCCCCCCGGGCTGGTGGAAAGCGAACTCTTCGGCCATCGCCGCGGCGCCTTCACCGGCGCCTGCCAGGACCACCGCGGCCGCCTGGAGACAGCCCATGGCGGCACCCTTTTCCTGGACGACATCGACACCCTGAACCTTGACCTTCAGGCCAAGCTGCTGCGGGTTCTCCAGGACAGGGAGTTTCAGCGCCTCGGCGACGACCGGCGCATCCGGGTCGATGTGCGCTTCATTGCCGCCACCAACCGTGACCCGGCAAAGATGCTCGAAGGTGGCGCCCTGCGCCAAGACCTCTACTATCGGCTCAACGTCCTGCCGCTTTGGCTCCCGCCGTTGCGGGAGCGGGGCGACGACGTGGCGCGGCTCACCGATTATTTCACCGCCAAGTGGTCGGAGCGCACCGGACGTCGTCCAAAACCGATCACGCGGGCGGTTCGACGCCTGCTGGCAGAATACCGGTGGCCGGGCAACGTGCGGGAACTCTGCAACGCCGTGGAACGGCTGCACACCCTCTGCGATCCGGCATCCGGGGATGTCCAGGCACTGCGGGAGGCCGTCCTCTGCGAGTCCTCCGAAGAACCGATCGGGTCCCTGCGCACGGAACGGATCAAGTCCGAGGCGCGCCTCATCCGCCGGGCCCTGGCCAAGACCGGGGGAAACCGTACCCGGGCCGCGGCCCTTCTCGGGATTCACCGCAACACGCTGCGTGAAAAGATGATGGCCGCCGGTATCATCTACCCCCGCCGCAGAAAAGCAGCGGGCGATTGACAAGCGATTGGGTCTCTTTTATCTTGCGTTGGCGCTTGTTCAGCCGCCCATTGTGGCATCCCTTGGAGACGATTCATGGTTCCAGCTCCCGGCGATTTTTGGCAGACTCACTCGCTGCGCTTTCTCGAGATGGCCTTCCGCTCCGACAAGCGGGAAAGACTTGCCAAGCCGGATGGCTACGGTAAAAACACCGGCGAGTGCGGCGATACCATCGAGATGTTCCTCGTGGTCCGCGACGGGATCATTGAGGAAGCGGCCTATGAAACCGACGGCTGCCTGCAGACCAATGCCTGTGCCAACACCGTGGTAGCAATGATCGAAGGCAAACCGCTCCAGGCGGCCTGGAAGGTAACCCCCGAGGCGGTGGCAACCTACCTGGAGACCCTTCCGGCCGATCATTTCCACTGCGCCGAGCTGGCGGTGGGCGCCCTGTACAAGGCCCTGGCCAACGCTCGACAAACGGCTGACAGCCCTTGGAAAAAAGTTTATGGCCGGTTCGGCTGAGGCCCTGTTGGAGTTCTAATTGTCCTTGACACGATGGGGCAAGTTGTTTAAAAAGATGGACCTCGAACCGATCTTGGGGATTCCTCCTAACATGCCATTTCAACTTGAAATAATGTCTATCTCGGAAGCTTGCGCAACAAGCACGTGGCCGGCTGGAGGGCGCAATGGGCATTCGGCCGGCTGGAGCCGCGACTGATGAAACTCGCTGAACGCTTGGCGGCGCAGCGGTCCGCCATCGTCAAAAAGTGGTTCGAACTGGTCGCCTCCACCTACCCACCCGACACCGCCCGTTTCCTGAAATCCCAAAAAGACCCGTTCAGCAACCCCGTGGGCCAAGCCACCATCGGCGGCCTCAAGGCAGCCTTCGACGCCCTGTTGGCGGGCGCCGATGCACAGGTGCAAGCCGAGGCCCTGGACCCGATCATCCGCATCCGCGCTGTCCAGTCTTTTTCGCCAGCCCAGGCCACTGCCTTCATCCTCGCTTTGAAACCCCTCATTCGCGAGGCCTTGGGAAAGGAACTGACCGGAGACGGCACCTATGCGGAATTGCTGGAGGTGGAGAGTCGCATCGACGAGATGCTGCTTGTTGGATTCGGTATATACTTGAAATGTCGGGAGACCCTGTTCCAACTCAAGGTGGACCTGGAGCGCAACCGGATCTGCCACGCCTTCGAGCGGGCGGGCATCGTGACGCTCAAGCCGGAGGAAGGGGCGGTCCCCGAACCGCAATGAGCTTTTCAATCAACATTTACAGGCAAAGAGGGATGGTTCGATGAATGTTAAGTACATGTACTCCTTCCTGGCGGTGATCGTGCTGTTTCTGATTGCCTACGTGGGAACGGAAGCCGTGGGCCTCCACTGGATCTTCGGAGTGCTGATTCCCTATGCGGCCCTGTTGGTGTTTCTCGTCGGCTTCATCCGCCGCGTGATGGGGTGGGCCCGATCGGCGGTGCCCTTTCGCATCCCCACCACCTGCGGTCAGCAGCATACCCTGCCCTGGATCCGCCCCAACAGCATCGACAATCCGTCGACCACCGGCGGCGTGATCGTGCGCATGTTTCTGGAAATCGTGGCTTTTCGCTCGCTGTTTCGCAACACGCGCATGAAAACCAAGGGCGACGGGCGCATCGCCTACCAATGGGAAATTTTCCTGTGGGTCGGCGCCCTGGCCTTCCACTACGCTTTTGCCGTGGTCCTGGTGCGCCATCTGCGCTTTTTCCTTGAGCCGGTGCCGGCGCCCATCAAGCTGCTGGAAACGGTGGATGCCTTCTTCCAGTTCGGCCTGCCGGTGGTCTACCTGTCCGGGGTGGTGCTGCTGGTCGCCGTGGCTTACCTCGCCCTGCGGCGCATCTTCATCCCGATGGTCCGCTACATCTCCCTGGCCAACGACTTTTTTCCGCTTTTTCTCATCTTCGGCATCGCCTTCACCGGCATCCTGATGCGCTATTTCTCCAAGGTGGACATTGTGAGCATCAAGGCCCTGACCATGGGCTTGGTTTCGTTCAGCTTTCCGGACACCGCGGTGCTCAAGAGCATCGACGGTCTCTTCTACGGCCACCTTTTCTTTGTCAGCGTCCTTCTGGCGTACTTCCCCTTCAGCAAACTGATGCACCTGGGCGGCATCTTTCTGAGTCCGACGCGCAACCTGCCCAATGACACGCGCATGCATCGCCATGTCAATCCGTGGAACTACCCGGTTGATGTGCACACCTACGAGGAATACGAGGACGATTTCAGGGAAAAGATGGTCGAGGCCGGACTGCCCGTGGAAAAGCCTCTCGAGCCGGCTGAAGCGGAAAAGGAGTGATACGAGATGAAAGACCTGCCCAAACCCAAGGATTTTTATTCCCGCTTGGTGCACAAGCCGGGCTCGACCGACTGGATGGACACGTCGGTGGAGATCCGCAAGGGGATGTACTGCTATGCGGCCAACCCCAAAAGCCTCGAAACTCTGGGATTCCCCTACGCGAGGAGCTGGAACCCCGTGGAGGATGACTGGAAGCTGCCGGAAAACTGGCAGCAGATCCTCCACGAGGGCTTCAAAGAGCGCCTCGAGCGGTTCCGTACCTTCAAGGTGTTCATGGACATCTGCGTGCGCTGCGGGGCCTGCGCCGACAAGTGTCACTTTTTCATCGGCACCGGGGACCCGAAAAATATGCCCGTGCTACGGGCCGAGCTGCTCCGGTCGGTCTATCGCAACGATTTCACCACGTTCGGCAAGATCATGGGCCGCTTCGGCGGGGCGCGCCCCATGACCCTCAACGTGCTAAAGGAGTGGTGGTACTACATGTTTCAATGCAGCGAGTGCCGCCGCTGCTCGGTGTTCTGTCCCTACGGCATCGACACCGCCGAGATCACCATCATGGGCCGTGAGCTGCTCAACCTGCTCGGCCTGAACATCGACTGGATCGCCACGCCAGTATCCAACTGCTACATGACCGGTAACCACCTCGGTATCCAACCCCATGCCTACAAGGACATGCTCGACTTTTTCGTCGACGACATCGAGGAGGTTACCGGCGTGCGCGTCGAGCCTTCCTTCAATCGCAAGGGGGCCGACATTCTCTTCATCACTCCTTCGGGGGACGTCTTTGCCGACCCCGGGACCTACACCTGCATGGGCTACATGATGCTTTTTCACTACCTGCAGGAGAAGTACGGCTTCGACATCACCTGGAGCACCTACGCCAGCGAAGGGGGCAACTTCGGCTTCTTCACCAGCCACGAGACGATGAAGCGGCTCAACGCCAAGATGTACGCCGAAGCCAAGCGCCTGGGGGTCAAGTGGATCCTCGGCGGCGAGTGCGGCCACATGTGGCGCGTCATCAACCAGTACATGGACACGATGAACGGCCCGGCGGATTTCCTGGAAGAGCCGGTGTCGCCCATCACCGGGACCAAGTTCGAAAACGCCAAGTCCACCAAGATGGTGCACATCGCCGAGTTCACCGCCGACCTGATCCGCCACGGCAAGCTGGAACTCGACAAGAGCCGCAACAACCACCTCAATGTCACCTACCACGACAGCTGCAACCCGTCGCGCGGCATGGGGCTGCTGGAGGAGCCGCGCTACGTGATCCGCAACGTGTGCAACCATTTCTACGAGATGCCGGAGAACACGATCCGCGAGCAGACCTTCTGCTGCGGCTCCGGCGCGGGACTCAACGCCGGAGAGAACATGGAGCTGCGCATGGCCGGCGGGCTGCCCCGGGCCAACGCGGTCAAGTATGTTCACGAGAAACACGGCGTGAACATGCTGGCGTGCATCTGCGCCATCGACCGGGCCGTCCTGCCGCCCCTGATGGACTACTGGGTGCCGGGCGTCGGCGTTACCGGACTGCATGAAATGGTGGCCAACGCCCTGGTGATGCCGGGGGAAAAGAAGCGTGAAACCGACTTGCGCGGGGAACCGTTGGAAGGCATGGAGGGCGATACGGATGAATGACAAAGGTAAAATCGTCACCGGGCTGGTCATTTTTGCGGCCGTGGTGACCTTCCCGTTCTGGTACAACCTGGGCAAGGCGGCGCCGCCGCCGGAAGTCGTTCTCACCGAGAAGGCCAAGGCGGCGGGCGAGTGCGTGCTGCCCAAGGAGGAAATCCGCACCGAGCACATGAAGCTGCTCGACGTGTGGCGCGACACCCAGGTTCGTGACGGTCAAACAGTCTACATTAACGCCAAGGGCAAGGCGTACACCATGAGCCTGTCGAACACCTGCCTGGATTGTCACAGCAATTACAAGGATTTTTGCGACCGTTGCCATGCGTACGCCTCCACGGATCCGTACTGCTGGGATTGCCATATCGACAATCCGAAGGAGGGTGAATAAATGGAACGCAGCCGAAGAGAGTTTTTGAAGATTGCGGGGGCCTCGGCGGCGGTTGGACTCGGCGCGCGTCCGATGATCGAGGCGGTGGCCGCCGCCACCGGGCACCAGGCAACGCCCCAAGCGCGGGTGGCTCGTCACCCCGATGCCCTGAAGGCCACCCGTTGGGCAATGGTGGTGGATACACGCAAGATCGAATCGGCCGAGCAGATCGAGAAAATGGTCGAGGCCTGCCACAAGGAACACAACGTGCCGATGCTCGAGAACGAGCGCCACCGGATCAAATGGATCTGGGAGACGCATTTTCACAACGCTTTTCCCTCCCAGGCCACCGATCACGTCAGCGAGCACCTGGAGCACATCGGCCTGCCGGTGATGTGCAACCACTGCGAAAACCCGCCCTGCGTGCGCGCCTGTCCCACCAAGGCGACTTTCAAGCGGGCGTCCGACGGGATCGTGATGATGGATTTTCACCGCTGCATCGGCTGCCGCTTTTGCATGGCGGCCTGCCCCTACGGTTCGCGCAGCTTCAATTTCCGCGACCCGCGGCCCTTCATCGCCGAGATCAACAAGGCCTACCCCACCCGCATGAAGGGGGTGGTGGAAAAGTGCAATTTCTGCGTGGAGCGCCTGGCGGTGGGCAAACTGCCCGCCTGTGTCGAGGTTTCCGACGGCATTTTGACCTTCGGCGACCTGGACGATCCGGAATCCGAGGTGAGCCAGCTGCTCAAGGAAAATTACGCCATCCGGCGGAAAACCAACCTGGGGACGGGTCCCTCGGTTTACTACATCGTGTGAGGTCGTCATGCTCGAACTAGCGCTTAAAGGAACCAAGAAATACTGGGGGCTGCTGGTGGTGCTGGGCGGCATCGCCGGGGTGGCCTTCCTGACCTACCTCTACCAGCTCCAATTCGGCCTGGGCATCACCGGCCTGAGCCGTGACGTCTCCTGGGGCTTCTACATCGCCCAGTTCACCTTCCTCGTCGGGGTGGCGGCCGGGGGCGTGATGGTGGTGCTGCCGTACTACCTGCACGACTACAAGGCCTTCGGCCGCATCACCATCATGGGCGAGTTTCTCGCCGTGGCGTCCCTGGTGATGTGCCTGCTGTTCATCATGGTCGATCTGGGGCAGCCGATGCGCATGCTCAACGTGCTCTTTTACCCAACGCCCAACTCGATGCTGTTCTACGACATGATCGTGCTCAACGGGTATCTGTTCCTCAACATCGTGGTGGGCTGGAACGTGCTGGAGGCCGAGCGCAACGGCACCCACTATCAGCCTTGGCTCAAGCCGCTGATCTACCTGTCGATTCCCTGGGCCATTTCCATCCACACGGTCACCGCCTACCTTTACTGCGGTCTGCCGGGCCGCGGCTTCTGGCTGACGGCCATCCTGGCGCCGCGCTTTCTCGCCTCGGCGTTTGCCGCCGGGCCGGCCCTGCTGATCCTGCTCTGCCTGATCGTGCGCCGCTTTACCCAGTTCGACCCTGGGCGCGAGCAGATCCAGAGCCTGGCCAAGATCGTCACCTACGCCATCATCGCCAACGTCTTTTTCTTTCTTTGCGAAGTCTTCGTGGCCGGCTACAGTCAGATTCCGGAGCACACCGACCATTTGAAGTACCTGTTTTTCGGCTTGCACGGCAAGGGCGTGCTGGTGCCCTGGATGTGGACGTCCATGGGGTTGATGCTCGGGTCCATCATCCTGTTGGTGGTGCCGGCCACCCGCCGCCACGAAGGGGTCCTGGCGGTCTCCTGCGCCATGGTTTTCATCGGCGCCTGGATCGACAAGGGGCTCGGGCTGATCTCGGGCGGTTTCGTGCCCAACCCGCTGCACGAAGTCAACGAGTACATGCCCACCGCACCCGAGGTGATGATCACCCTGGGGGTCTGGGCGGTGGGGTTCATCGTTTTGACGATTCTCTACAAGATCGCCGTTTCGGTGAAAGAGGAGAATGCCGGTGTGCTCCGCACCCGGGTCGTCAAGGGGTGAGCGCCGGCTGGTATCGAAGAAAAAAAGGGGGGCTTCCATCGGCGGAGGCCCCTTTTTCATTGCCAGCGGGCAGTTGACAAGATCGGCGGGTTTGGCTATCAGCGAAAAAGCGTTTTTTGCATGTTGCCGTTTTCGGATTGGAAGGGACGCCCCCTTGGGGCTGAAAGCGAGGAACCGACGGGTGATGGCGTTCGGACACACGCGCTCGGTCGCAGGGCCGCTCCGATGCCGGTGGTGGCGGCCAATGATGGTCCTGCTCGCCGGCTTCGTTGTTTTTAGCGCAATGCCCTGCCAGGCCGCCAAGCCAGCCAAGGCCAAGAGATCCGTCAACGACCGCACCCGCCACCTGACCGCCTTTCAGAAGGACATCCCCGAGTTTGTGGCCTTCAAGTCCGAGCTGGAAAAGTTCCTGGGGGTTCCCTACCGCTTCGGCGGCGTCTCCCAGAACGGAATCGACTGCTCTGGATTCGCCAAGCGCCTCTTTGCCGAGGCTTTCGGCATCAAGCTGCCCCACAACTCCCGCGCCATCAGTCGACTGGATTTTCTCGAGGACCTGGTTGCCGATCCCAACGAATTGCGCCCCAGCGACCTTCTTTTCTTCGGCAGCAAAAGAGGGCGTATCGAGCACGTGGGCATTTCCCTCGGAGAGGACAAGTTCATCCACGCCTCGCGCAGCAAGGGCGTCATCGTTTCCAGCCTGCGAAACAGCTACTGGCGCCGGCGGCTTCTTGCCTCCAAGCGGGTGACGGTACTCGATGAGACCCAGTTGACCACCCTGGGGGCTGCCGGCCTCATCAATGGCCTGTCGGGCGAGGCGGCGGGACAAGCCATGCCCTCTCGAGTGCTGTCTTTTGGGTATCGCCAGGATTTGGTCGATGACCGGCTCAGCTTTGGACTGGAGGGTGTTTACGGTGACCGATCCTTCAAGGATTCCCTCGATGTCACCGGCGCTACCCAGTGGGCGGGGTTGGTCAACGATGCTTACCAGGGATGGCGTGCGGTGCTCGATTTTCGGCCTTCACCTTGGCTGTGTTTCACTCCTTGGATGGGGCGGATGGATGTCTTTGACGCCGTCAGCGGGGGGGAAGGGGCCTTGGGACATTATGGGCTCAAGACCCGCTTCGGCGACCAGACGTCGCCGTGGTCGCTCTCCCTTGCTGCCCAAAGCACCCATTTCCACGACTTTTATACACCGGCGGCCGGACCGGTGGATGAATGGCGCAGCCTCGACCTTGGCCTCGATTTCGGCTACCGCTTCACCCCGGTGACCAGCCTGTCCGTTTCCGCTTGGCGCAGCAGCCTCTACGAGGGCACTGCTGAGGATCCCGCCGCAGATCGGCTCAGCGATGTCTCCCTGCGGTTGAAGATCGAATTCTAAATCAACGTTTGCAATTCCGATGTTCGCGGCGTGATACTGCGCGAGGCAAGGTACGGCTTGCCGCAAGTCCTCCCGAAGTTTCCCCGGGTTCCAGGCAGAAATTTTTTTGGGAGGGATGAACTATTCCTGCGATTCGAATAATTCCCGGTGTGCCTTGGCCAGGGCGATGTAGTTCTGATAGGGCAGCCGGAACCGCTCGGCCGCTTCACCCTCGATCTTCCTTTTGACCGCTGCCGGAATACCGGCTACCAACACGCCGGGGGGCACCTGTTGGCCTTCGCGGACCACCGATCCGGCCGCTACCACCGAGCCATGGCCCACCACCGCCCCGTTGAGCACCACGGCCCCGATGCCCACCAGGGCTTCGTCTTCCACCCGGCAGCCGTGCACCACGGCCCGGTGACCGACGCTGACCCGATTACCGACGATGGCCGGATGCCCGTAGTCCGTGTGCACCATGGTCAGGTCTTGGATGTTGGCCTGGGCCCCGATGCGGATCGGGGCCATGTCCCCGCGCAGCACCGTGCCGTACCAGATGCTGCTGCCGTCTCCGATGGTCACGTCGCCGATAACCACCGCCGTGGGGGCGATGAAGACGTCGGCGCCGATGGTGGGGTTCTTGCCGTTGAAGGGGATGATCACGTCATTCTCCTTTTTCGCCGGAGGCCTCGAGGGCGAAGAGGGTGCCGCCCACCGGGGCGAAGGAAAGGAAGACGAGGTTGAGGATGGGAACCAGGAACCAGATACCGAATCCCAGGTGAAAGCCGAGGTTGGCCGCAAGGCGGCCCAAGCGCCGGCGAAACGGCTCCAGGCGCCTGGCGGGAACCAGGTCGGTGCTGTCCCAGGCCATGAATACGGCTGCCGCCAGGGAAGAAACGACGGCAAGAACCGGGCCCAGCGGAGTGAGCCAGCCGGCCACCATCAGCGCCAGGCCGACGAGGATGGGCAGGATGGCACGGGGTACTTCCTGGGCCACGAGAAAAGCGAGCCATTTGAATTTGCCCATGGGCGGCGGGGGTACTTCGCGTCCCGTGGTGAGCTGCTCGGTATGGCGGCTCATCAGGTCCATGATCAGGACGGAAAAGAGAACCTGGGAAACCAGGTACCCCACGATAGCCGATATTCCTATCAAAATCACGGCCAGCAGCCAGGAGGCCAGGTACCACAGCCAGACCCACCAGAGGCTTTCGGGGCGCTGCCAAAGAGCGGTCATCAAGGCGTCGTGGTATGCCAGGGCCAAAGCCGCGCCGATCACGGTGGCGGCCATCATGGCCCCGAGCCGCACCAGGCCCATCATCAACAGCTTCGGGGCGGTGAGGCCGAGGCGCAACCCGGCCAGGTTGTATTTGAATCCCCGGATCAGTCCCATGGGTTCAATTTTCCCTTTTGGCGCTTGGGGATGACGAGCGCACCGGGCAGTAACGGTCACGCTTCATTGGGCTTGTTTTCCATCAGGATGCCGATGATGCGCTCAAGATGCCCATCCGCCTCGCCGGCCTCCAGCGAGCACCCTCCGGCGCCGCGGTGACCGCCGCCGCCGAACGATGCCAGCATCAGCCCGACATTGACCCGGCAGCCGCGGTTGAAAATGCTGTGGCCCACGCTGAGCGACACCCGGTTCCGGTCGGCAGGATCGCGGCGGATGCGCACCTGCACGATGCACTGGGGAAACAGGGCGTAGCCCAGGAAGCGGTTGCCTTCCGGAACCTCCGCGTGATGCCGGAAGTCGGTAACGGCCACCTGGCCCCGCAACTCGGTGTGGGCGAGGAGAAACCGCCGATAGGCCGCGTTGTCTTCGACAACCCGGCGGCAACGGGCCTTCACCTGCGGGTCATCGGTGGGCGCCTCGGCGGGATGACGCCCCAGCAGGGTCACCAGCCGGTCCCAGTAGGCGGCATCCTTACGGCGGCCGGAGATCGTCATCGACAGCAAGAGAAAAGGATGCCGCTCTGGAGAGAGGACTTCCTCCCGGGTCAGGTCGGCGGCATCGATCTTGTCCGCCTGGTGGACCAGGGTGCTGAAATCCTTGATGAAACGATCCCGGTAGAAGTCGTAAATCACCCCGGCGGCCGATGGGGCGACGCGCCAGGCCCCCTTGAAATGAGCTTGGATCCGGTTGGAGACGTGGTGGTCGAACCAGAGGCTGCAACGGGGATCGTAAGGCAGGTTGGCCAAGATGTCGCCGGAGCGGATCGAGGCCGTTCCTTTTTGGATGGCATTCGGTTCAATCCAGCAAGTCGGCGCGTCGATGGGTTCGGCGGCCTGGAGCAAAACGGCGCAGACGACACCGTCGAAATCCGGTCGGGTAACGATTCGCATTGCCTTTTCTAATAGCCGGAAGCCGACGCTTTTTCAAGCGCCGGTTGGCGCGAGCGGGCAAAGGGGCCGTAGAACCTTGGACGAAACCGCCGGCGGCCGCTGCCGCGGGAAACAAGCCGTGGGCCACGGGGCGGTGGAAGTGGTTTGACAGCGGTTCGGCGCTCCTCTATGGTGCCCATTTGAACCTTGTCGAAGCAGCCTTCGGGCTCCGGTCCAGGCGCCACCGCGGCCATCCCGAGTGCTGCCTTCCAACGCTTTCATCCCAAGGAGGCTTGCATGATTGCACTTAGCGCCGCCGATCCCGGCAAATCCAGCATCGACACCCTGGTCATCCCCGTTTGCGAAGACAAGGATCTTCATCGGGGACCCGTGGCGGATTTGGTCCAGGAGGTTCGCCGCGTCCATGCGTTCAGCGGCGAAACCGGTGAGCGCCTGACACGGGGTCAACCCGAGAGAGGCAACATCCGTTGCGCCGTTTTTATCGGCGTGGGCAAGGCGGGCGATCTGGATGCGGAAGCCTGGCGAAAATTTGCCGGCCGGGCGGTGGGCGAGGGCATGGCGCGCAAACTAAAGGGGGTGCACATGGCCGTGCCGTGGTCCGAGGCGACCGGCATGGCAGAAGCCGAACTCATCGCCGCCCTTGCCGAGGGCGCCTGCCTGGGCAACCATGTTTTTGATCGCTACAAGGCGGAAAAAAAGCGTCAACCCCTGGAAAAGATCACCTTGTTGACCGGACGTGGGGCCGTCAGAGCCCACAAACGCCTGGTCGAGCGGGTGGAGACGGTCTGCGCCGGCACTCGCATGGCGCGCGAATGGGTCAGCACTCCTTCCAACGACAAGGTTCCTGAGGCCTTTGCCGCCGCGGTGGCGGCGGCGGCCAAGGGGGCCGGCCTGAAGACCACGGTGTTGGATGAAAAAGCCCTGCGCCGCAAGGGTTTCGGCGCTCTGCTGGCCGTAGCCGCCGGCAGCGATCATCCCCCGGCGCTGGCGGTGCTGGAACACAAGCCGCGGGGGGCCAAGAAGACCGTGGTGCTGGTGGGAAAAGGTGTCACCTTCGATTCCGGCGGCATCAATCTCAAGCCGGCGGGCAGCCAGATCGAGGAGATGAAGATGGACATGGCCGGGGCCGCCGCGGTGGCCGCCGCCCTGATCACCGTCGCCCGTCTCAACCCCTTGGTGCACGTCGTGGGGGTTTTGCCGCTGGTGGAAAACATGCCGTCGGGCCGGGCCACCCGGCCGGGGGACATCATCAAGAGCTTTGCCGGCAAGACGGTCGAGATCGGCAACACGGACGCCGAGGGACGGCTGATTCTCATCGATGCCCTGGCCTGGGCCGTCGAGCAGTACAAGCCCGACGCCGTCTTGGACCTGGCCACCCTCACCGGGGCCTGCGTGGTGGCCCTGGGGGAAAAGATTGCCGGCCTTTTCAGCGCCGATGACGACCTGGCCGAGGCGGTTCTGGCGGCTGCGGCCCGTACTGGCGAGCGCTGCTGGCGCCTGCCGCTTCCCGAAGACTACAAGGAGCAGATCAAGAGCGAGTTTGCCGACATCTCCAACATGGGCGCCACGCGCTGGGGCGGGGCCATCACCGCGGCGCTTTTCCTGTCGGCCTTCGTGGAAAAGGCCCGTTGGGCCCATATAGACATCGCCGGCCCGGCCTACTCGAAAAAAGCCTCCGATTACGCCCCGGCCGGCGGCACCGGTTTCGGGGTCCGGCTGCTGTTGGACCTGCTGGAGCGGATCTGACCGTATGAACCTTGCCATCGTTATCGCGGCCATCGGGCTGCTGGCCCTGGTGCTGTTTTTCGAGCATCGCCAGCGGCGTGCCTTCTATTTGCCGCTCAAGACCGTTCTCTCGCTGCTTTTTGTCGCCGCGGCACTGGCCCAGCCCCGGCCCCTGGCGATTTATTTCAACTTTCTGCTCGGGGGGCTGGTTTTTTGCCTGGCCGGCGACGTGCTCCTCGCCCTGCCCGGCCAGAAGGCCTTCCGCCTCGGCCTGGGGGCGTTTCTCGCGGGACACCTGGCCTACGTGCTCGCCTTCGTGCGCATCTCCAGCCCCGGGGGAGCGGTGTTCTGGTCGGCCACGGTGGCGGTGCTGGCCGGCAGCGCCCTTGTCTTCCGCTGGCTCGAACCGTTTTTGGGGCGCATGCGCGGGGCGGTGCTGGCCTACGTGGCGGCCATCAGCACCATGCTCATCGCGGCCCTGGCCGTGGCTGGCAACGACGGGCTGGCGCCCTCCGGCCGCGCCCTGGTGCTGGCGGGCGCCCTGTGCTTCTACCTCTCGGATCTTTTCGTGGCCCGCCAGCGCTTCATCGCGGCCGCGTTCTCCAACCGGCTGTTCGGCCTGCCCCTGTATTACATCGGCCAGTTCCTCCTGGCCTTTTCGGTGGGACGGATCCTTCAGTGATTGGTACGATCTTTGTCGTCGTGGATGGAGCCACGGCTCCATCCGACGGATTTTTGATACAGGAGAGAAAACCAAGATGAGCTTGGACGATTTTGTCAACCAGATGCAGGCCGAAATCGATGCCGAGGCCCTGGCCGCCTATGGGCCGGAGGCTTTTGCTCGCTGGAAGAACCCGCTGTACATGGGCCCGATGCCCGAGGCCGACGCCTGCGGCCGGGTTACCGGCACCTGCGGCGATACGATCCAGGTGTTCTTGCGCATCGTGGACGGAAAGGTGGCCGCGGCTTCGTTTACCACCGACGGCTGCGGCCCCAGCGCCATCTGCGGCTCCTTTGCCGCCGAGATGAGCCTCGGCCGGAAGATCGAGGACCTGGCCGATTTCACCGGCGAGGCGATCCTGGAGCGCACCGGCGGCCTGCCCGAGGACGACCGGCACTGCGCCTTTCTCTCGGCCGCCGCGGTGCGCGCCGCCGTGGACGACTACATGGGCCGCCAGGTCAAGACGCCCTGATGGCGTCGGTTCCCCAACTGTTTCCGGTCGGGGTCCGCGCGCCGGGGCACGGGGAAGCCCAAGGCTCAAGGCGGGATTTGACCGCCGCGGGTCATCATCAAAGGGGTGCTTGGCGCCAGAGAGATCCCTCGTCTCGCTGAGCTCCTCGGGATGACGGAGAGAGGGAGGCCCCCTTCTCCCGTGTCATTCCGAACGCAGTGATGAATCCGCAGTGGGCAATGGGGGCGGAAAATGGTGGCAGGGTCGCAAAGATTTTCCCGAGGCGGCTACACCGGCTCGAGCACCACGGCGCTGCGGGCCGGCAGGTAGAGCTTTATTTCGTCCCGACCGGGATGCGGGCGCCGGTAGGTCTGCTCGGGCGCCAGGCGGCCGTGCCCGCCGTAGCGGGGGGCGTCGCTGTCCAGGGCCAGCCGGTAGGCCGGCGCCGGGGCGGGAAGCGGGTAATCGGCGTGGGAGCGGGTCGGGTGGAAGTTGAAGGCGAAAAGCAGCCCGTGCCGCTGGAAAGCGATGGTCTTGTCCGCCTGGTGCTCCCACAAAAGCTGGGGCAGCGCGCCGTCGAGCAGGTGCCACCGTCGGGCCAGGGCCAGCATTTCCCGGTCGAAGCGGCCGACCTGGGTGTAGCGCAGCAGCGGATCGTCGGCCAGGGACCACTGGCGCCGGGCGTGCCGGAACGACCAGTTGTTACCCTCGCGGGGGAAATCGATCCACTCCGGATGGCCGAACTCGTTGCCCATGAAATTCAGGTACCCGTGGCCGGCGGTGGCCAGGGTGATCAGGCGGATCATCTTGATCAGGGCAATGCCCCGATCCACCACCAGGTGCCGTTCGTTGACCCCCATGTGATGGTACATGGCTGGCCCGATGAGCCGGAAGATAAGGGTCTGGTCGCCCACCAGGGCCTGGTCGTGACTCTCGGCGTAGCTGATGGTGCGCTCTTCGCGGCGCCGGTTGGTCAGCTCGTGCCACAGCGTGCCCATGGGCCACTGTTCGTCGGGGGTGTCCTTGACCAGCCGGATCCAGTAGTCGGGCACCCCCATGGCAAAGCGGTAGTCGAAACCGATTCCTCCCTCCTGCGCTGAAGCGGCCAGGGCCGGCATGCCGCTGACGTCCTCGGCGATGGTGACGGCATCGGGGCGCAATGCATGCACCAGGCGGTTGGCCAAACCGAGATAGGTCAGGGCATCCGGGTCCACCGTGTCCCCGAAATATTCTTCGTAGCTGCTGAACACATGCTCGAGGCCGTGATGGGTGTAGAGCATGCTGGTGACCCCGTCGAAACGGAAGCCGTCCACGCGATACTCGTCGAGCCAGTAGCGGCAGTTGGAGAGCAAAAAGCGCAGCACCTCGACTCTGCCGTAATCAAACAGAAAGGAGCCCCAGGCCGGGTGTCGTCCCCGATCACCAGGAGGGGTGTACTGGTGGTCAGTGCCGTCCAGGCGGCCGATGCCCTCCACGGTGTTGTTGACCATGTGCGAGTGGACCAGGTCGATGAGCACGCGCAGGCCGGCGGCATGGGCCGTATCCACAAGGGCCTTGAGGTCCTCGGGGGGGCCGAAACGCGCGCTGGGGGCGAAGAAGCTCGAAATCTGGTAGCCGAAGCTGGCGTAGTAGGGATGCTCGGCCACCGCCATGAGCTGGAGCGTATTGTAGCCGGCGGCGGCGATGCGCGGCAAGACGGTGTCGGCAAACTCCCGGTAAGTGCCGATTCCCCCGGTTTCCCGGGCCATGCCGACATGGGCCTCGTAGACGAGCGGGAAAGGCGGCCGGGGCGGGCTGGCGTTGCGCCAGCGATAGGGCGCCGGCGGGTCCCAGACCTGGGCGTTGAAGATGCCGGTCACCGGGTCCTGGACCACCCGCCGGGCATAGGCCGGGATGCGGTCCCCGCCGCCGGCCGGCCCGTGCACCCGCAACCGGTAAAGGCTCTGGTGCCCCAGCGTCTCCGGGGCGAGGTGAATGGCCCAGTCGCCCCGGTCGTTTTCCCGACGAAGGGCGAAGCGCGGATCTTCACGCCAGCCGCTGTGATCGCCGATGAGAAAAATTGCTTCGGCCCCTGGGGCCCACTCGCGAAAGACCCAGCCGTCGGCCTGGCGATGAAGTCCGTAGCGTTGGTGGGCCAGGGCCGCGTCCGACAGACGGAAACCCCGGGGAGCTAGACGCGCCGCCGCCTCATCCACCCGTCGCAATCGCTGGCCAATGACCTCGGCATAGGGCCCCAGGTAGGGGTCGCGGGCCACGAGGCGGTGCACCCGGGCGGCGATGGCGTCGTGATCGATGGAAATCATTCTACTCGACAATCAGCGGGCGTTCGAGCATCTTTTCGTACAGTTCGATGTACCGCCGGGCGGTGACGGTATGGGTGAAGGTTTCCTGGCTTTGCCGCATGATGCGCGCAACCTGGGCGGCCCGTACCTTGGCGGGCAGACGGTGAAAGGCCATGGCCTGCTCGATGGCCCAAAACAGCCCTTGGCTGTCGAAGACCTCGAACAGGAACCCGTTGCCGGTATTGGCGTCCACGTCGAGGTGTTCGATGGTGTCGTGGATGCCGCCGGTGTCGTGGGCCACGGGCAGGGCGCCGTAGATCGGCGCGATCATCTGCGGCAGGCCGCAGGGCTCGAAACGCGAGGGCATCAGCATGAAATCGGCGGCGGCATAGGCCTGGCGCTCCAGGGTGCCGTTGAAATCGCAGAGCGCCACCCGCCGCTGAAAATTGTGGCGGGCCACGATGTCGCGGAACACCTGCTGGTAGGCGCCGTTGGCGACAAAAACGATCTGCAGGGTGTCTTCCCAGAAGGTGGACACCACCCGGTAGAGAATATCGGAGAGCAGTTGGCATCCCTTCTGGATGGGATCAAGGCGATGAGGCCAGAAAAACAGCGGCGCCTTGTCGTCCACGGTCAGTCCCAGGGCCTGCTGGATGTGGCGCTTGTTTTCCTGCTTGGCCGCCAGGGCCTCCTTCGGGCCGTAGGGGCGCACCAGGGCCGTGTCGCTTTCAGGCCGAAACGAGGGATCCGGCGCGTTGAGGATTCCCACCGCACACCCGGCCCGGTACTTGTTGCGCAGCTCGCGCTGCAGGTGGCCGTCGACGAAACCGTGCCGGCCGTCGACGATCTCTTTCAGGAAGGTCGGGCTGACGGTGTTGACGAAGTGGGCCGCAAACACCCCGCTGGTGACGAAATCCACCGGCACGGCACCCCGCGCCGCCTCGTACTCGTCCACGTAGCGACGGTAGTAAAGGTGATGCCAAAAGTATGCCGCGTCGATGCCGCGGTCCTCGATCTCCGCCAGCGTGCTGGTGACGGTGTGGATGTTGTGCAGGGTGAACAGGCAGGGAATCCCGGCCATGCGGGTCATGGCCGGCACCAGGCCGGTCATCCAGTCGTTGCAGTGGATCAGGTCGGGCCGCACCCGCGGCACGATGTTGTTAATCACCTCGCGCTGAAAGGCCAGGGCGATCTTGAGGTTGTCGCGGCTGTAGTTGGCGTAGACGTGGTCCACGTAGAAGAAGGCCCGGTCTTCGGCCAGGTGGATGCGGTCGTCGGGCATCTTGGCCCGGATCGCCTCCAGCTCCCGGCCCGGGTAGAGGCCGGGGGAGCCGTGGATGAACATGCGCCGGTAATCGGGCATGGCCACGTGAACGTCGGCGCCCTGCTCGAACAGAGCGCTGATGAGGGCGGCGGACACGTCGGCCAGGCCGCCGGCCTTGGCCTTGAGATAGTTGGCGGCATTGCCCATGCCGTCGGGCAGATAGGTCACCTCGGGGGTGACGATGAGAATCCTCGGCTTGGTTCGGAGGCTGTCCATGGCATCGACCCGCGACAAGTTGCCTGCTGCGCATTACAGCAACCCGCCAGTTTCAAGCGTTCATCAGCTCCAAGTGATCAAGCCCGGCGTGAAACGGATCAGGGCGTCACCCCGGGGCAGCACCCGGGCGGTGAACCCGTAGCGGCCGGGAGTGTCGGAACGGATGGTGCAGTCGTAGACATACCGGCCGTCGCCCAGGTCCTCGATGACCCGCATGGGCGCCACGTGGCTGGTTTTCAAGACGTCCAGGGACTTCATCACGCCGTAGTAGAGTTCCACGTCCACCTCCTCGGGCTTGAGGTTGCCCAGCTTAACCGTGGTGGTCAATGTCAGTTGGTCGCCGACCCGAAACGGTCCCTCGGCCGAACGCCTCGGCTGGGCTACCGTCACCGCGTGCCATTCCTTGGCCAGACGCTCGCGCAGGGTGTACAGCTCATGAGCGCGTTTGGCGCCGTCGGCCAACAGCTCGCGGCAGTTTTCATCGGCGGGGCGATAGAAGCTCGAATCATAATCGGCCATCATCCGGTGGGCGCAGAAGCCGGAGATGGCCATCTTCATCGAGGCCTTCATCATGGCGATCCAGCGGCTGGGGGTGTCGCCGTTGCGTCGCTCGTAGAAGGTCGGCACCACGTCGTTTTCCAGGATATTGTACAGCGCCTGCCCCTCTACCGCATCCTGGTAGGCCAAATCCTCGTACTGCTCGCCGTTGCCGATGCGCCAGCCCCTATCGTCGCGGTACCCCTCGCACCACCATCCGTCGAGCACGCTCAAATTCAGCACCCCGTTGGCAGCCGCCTTCATGCCGGAGGTGCCGCAGGCCTCGTAGGGACGCCGGGGGGTGTTGAGCCAGACATCGCAGCCCTGAACCAGATGGCGGGCTAAATGGATGTCGTAGTCCTCGATGAACACCACCCGGTGGCGTATGCTGGGACGCTGGGCGAACTGGACGATCTTCTGAATCAGCGCCTTGCCCTCGTTGTCGCGTGGATGGGCCTTGCCGGCGAAAATCAACTGGACCGGACGGCTCTGGGAGGTGATGAGGGCCTCGAGCCGATCCGGATCCTGGAGCAGGAGGGTGGCGCGCTTGTAGGTGGCGAAACGGCGGGCGAAACCGATGGTGAGAATCTCCTGGTCGAGCACCGACTCGGCTTCCTGCATCGTCGCCTTGGGCGCGTTGCGCTGGCTGTACTGGCGCACCATGAGGTGCCGGCACGTGCGGATCAGGCGCGAGCGGGCCATCTCGTGGGCCCGCCACAGCTCTTCGTTGTAGATCTGATCGATACGGTTGAAGGTCTCCGGCACGCTGGTGTGCAAGTACCAGTCCGGGCCGAGGTAGCGCTCGAAGAGCCGGGCGTTGTCCACCGAGATCCACGATGCGATGTGAACCCCGTTGGTCACATGACCGATGGGCACTTCGTCCTCGGGCCGACCGGGCCAAATATGGGCCCACATGCGGCGCGCCGTAGCCCCGTGCAGTTCGCTGACGCCGTTGCAGTACATGGCGTTGCGCATGCCGAGCACGAACATCGACAGCGGCGAATCCGTCCCGATGCGCCCCCAGGAGAGGACGTCGTCAACCGTGGTCTGGAGCCGGTCGGCAAGGGGTTCCAGGTAGGGCCGTGCCAGGTCGACGGGAAACTCGTCGTAGCCGGCGGCCACCGGGGTATGGGTGGTAAACACCGTGGTGCGAGGCACGATTTCCCGGGCTGCGGTCAAGTCGACCTTGTGGCGCTCCATCGTCTGGGCTAGGCGTTCGATGACGACAAAGGCGCAGTGCCCCTCGTTGATATGCAGTACGGTGGGATGCAGGCCCATGGCGGCCAGGGCTCTGAGCCCGCCGATGCCCAGCAGTACCTCCTGGGCCAGTCTTCTCTTGCCTTCGCCGGCGTAGAGCCGATCGGTGATCTCCCGCTGCGGCAGGGGGTTTTCCGGAACATTGGTATCCAGCAGGTACAGCGGCACCCGTCCCACGTCGATGCACCAGACCGCCGCGTAGAGCGGTCCGTCCGGTCCGTCCACCCGGATCGTGACGTTTTTGCCGGAAGGATCCTTGGCCCGGCGCAAAGGCAGGGTAAAGAGGTCGGTCTCGGGGTAGGCTTCCTGTTGCCAGCCGGTCTGGTCGAGAAACTGGTGAAAATAGCCGTGATGAAACAGCAAGCCGACCCCCACCAGCGGCACGCCCATGTCCGAAGCGGCCTTGAGGTGGTCGCCGGCCAGCACCCCCAGGCCGCCGGCGAAGAGGGGCAGGCTTTCATGAATGCCGAATTCCATCGAGAAATAGGCGATGAGGGCGTCGTCGTGATAGCGGTGGCGGGCCTGCTCGGTGGGCAGATCCACCTCGCTTTCATACAGGAGCCGGACCCGCTCCAGGTGTGCCAGAAAGCTCTCGTCGTGGGAAAGGTTTTCCAGGCGCTCCTGGGTGATGCGGGTGGCAAAGAGAATGGGGTTGTCGTGGCACTCTTTCCACAACACCGGATCGATGCGGCGAAACAGGCCCCTGGCCTCGATGTTCCAGCACCACCACAGGTTGCGCGTCAATTTTTCCAGGAAGGCCAGGGAGGCGGGCACCCGGGGGTAGACTTGAAAGGTTTGAAAACGGCTCATCTCTCGATGCGACCTCGCTTGAACGGTTATGGAACTGGCGGGACGGCGTCTCTCGACCGCCGAGGCGTCGTCACGGTGAGTTTACTTGATCCTACAAGGATGCGATGGAAGTCGCAAGGGGCGATGGGAGGGCATATACCCAAGGCCTACATCTACCTGCCCATGGGCTTTGCCCTGGGCGTGGAACTGTTTCAGCTGCGCTACGGTTACAATCGCAAGCGTCGATCGACCGCCGGGGAGGCCGGGGCGTAATTGGAAGAGATTCCTCGTCGCTTGCGTTCCTCGGGATTACAGCAGAATTTGCCCTGCATGCCTGGGGTGCACAAACCGGGACGGCAGGACAATACGCCAAGCGCCGGACTTCAGCCGTCAGCAGCCGGATCGGTCCGGTGAAACAGGTGCCAGACCCGCAGCAGCTCGCTTACGCCCCAGGCCTGGGCGTCGCACCCGCGCGGCGCATGGGGGGCGTCGCCGTCGAGAATCTCCGGCACCTGCTCGAGGCAGCCGGACTCCATCAGGCGCAGGCCGCTCTCCAGCCAGCAGCGCGCCGTTGGCAGTGCCGCCGGGCCGAAGGCCGCCACCCAGGCTTCGCAGAACACGGGGAAAACCCAGGTCCAGGCGGTTCCGTTGTGGTAGGCCGGCTTGCGCCGGTTGTCTTCGTCGCCCTGGTAGCGTCCCTGGTAGGGATGGTGGGGATCGTTGAGCAATTGCCCGTGGTGCACCACCGCCAGCGGCCGTCGCACCGGGCGGTCGGCCAGGCTGCGGATCGCCCCGGGCACCAGCAACTCCCGGCAGGCCCTCACCACCGCGGCCGCCACGGCCGGATCGGTCGCCGCCCCCAAGGTGACGGCAAAAAGCTGGTTGGGTCTCAGGGCATCGTCGGCTTCGGCCTCCAGGGCCGAAACCCCGGGACCGGCGTGGCGGCAATCGACGAGATAACCCAGCTCAGGGTCCCAGAACAATTGGGCAAAAGACTGCTTGACCTGCGCTGAAAGCCGCCGCCACGGCCCGTCGGCGTCCAGCTCCGCCATCAGCTCCAAGGCGGCGTGCCAGAGGGCCTGGATCTCCACCGGGTACCCCTGGCGCGGCGATCCGGCCGGGTGGTTGGTGTCCATCCAGGTGAAATGGGCCGGGCTGAAAAGCAGGCTGCTGGCCGGATCCATCGCCACACCGTTAGGCGCGCCGGCGCACAGCCCCCGGCCCAGGTCCAGGATCACCTTCTCCAGGCGGCGACCGCCGCAATCGGCCGCCAATAGTTTCTTGTTGCCGGCGGCCTTGAGATAGTCGCGGCAGGCGACGCAGAACCAAAGAGGGGCGTCCGAGGTGTCCCGATTGGTGGCGTCCCGGCCCCGGATCATGTTGGGCAGGGTGCCGCGGTCCTCGAAGCGCGCGAACTGGATGAGGATATCGCGGGCCTCGGTCAGGCGTCCGTCAGCGATGAGCCCCCGCACTACGATGAGGGTGTCGCGCCCCCAATCCAGGAACCAAGGGTAGCCGGCGATGACGGTGCGATGGCGGTCGCGCCGCACCACAAAGCGTGACAGGGAGCGGCCGAGGAGGTCCGGCACCGGCAGCGGCGCCGGCGGTGCCGCGGGCACGAAACCGGTTTCCGGCACACTGGAGGGCGCATCGCCATCGGTCCAGGCGTCCAGGCGCACCCCCTGCCCCCCAGCCAGCGGGATACTGAAATAACCGGGGCTGAACAGGTCCGAATCCGGGTCCATCCCCCGCTGCGCCTCCAGGGGCCGGTGCACCATGTACTGCCATTCCGGCTCCGGCCGGAAAAACCCGCCGGGCAGACGCACGGTAAGGATCCTCGACCGATCCGGGGCGAAGCGGAATCCGTCATCGAAAGCGCTGACCGCACCGGGCCAGCGGTTTTCCGGACCGGAGTAGGCCTTGGTGAGGTCGTGGAAACTGCGGTCCTCGATGTCTGGCCGCAGGATCAAGCGCACGGGGCGGTCGTCGGCCAGGCGGTCGTCCTGGCCGGCAGCCGGCTCCCGTTGGAAGTTGACCCGCAAGGCGTTGCGCCCCTCGGGCATTTCCATGCGCACCGACAGCGCCAGGTGCTGGCCCTGGCCCGCCGGCAGGGTGAAATGCCAGCAAGGCCGGCCGTCGGCATCAAGAAAAAAGCGCTCCAGGCAGTCGCGGGTGACCGCAGTCGAGTATCCCTGGAAAACGATCCAGGCCCGACAGCGGGTCAGCAGGACCCAGCGGTCCACCGGCACGGCGGAATCGAGGTTAGCCGCCAGCAGGGCGTCGTACTTGCTGGCAAGCTCCCCCCAGGCCGCGTGGACCCGGGCCATGCCGCCGCGGCCGTTGGTCAGCAAGGCCAGAAGGTTCTCCCTGGCGTCCGGACGCGCAAAGACCCTTTTCAGCTGGCCGACCCCGGCCGGCGGCAGAAACAGCAGGGGAGCGCTGGTCCGCTGGGCCCGATCGGCGGCTTCATACACCGCCAGTTCAAGGGTGCGCTCGGTCCAGGCCGCCACCGGCGCCGGCGGTTTGAGCAGGGCGAAAAAGCCTCCCCCGGCCAGGGCCAGGGCGTCTTCGACAGCCAGGGTGTGCCCGGCGTCCACCAGGCGCACCCGAAAACGGTGCGCGGCACGCACCAACAAGAAATGATCCGGCGGCACCATCACCTGGCGCCGGGCATCCCGGGGCCAGTCCCAGACCACCACCGGCGCCACCGGCGGCCGGGTGGGATCCAGGCTGAGGCAAAAAGCTTCCGGATCACGGCGCAGGGCGGCCACCTGCTCCCCCGGATCGAAGCCGGCCAGGTCGCCGTCGCCGTGAAAGTGTCGATACACCCGCAGCACCACGGCCCGCAAACGCTGGTCCAGCGCCCGCGGCGGGGTCCGGGACGCGTCCGTCACAAGATCCAAGTCTTCCCGGCGGCAGCTGAGACAGCGCACCTGCCCAGGTGCCAGGGCGCAGGCGAGCGCCCCGTTCCTCCTCTCCACTGTCGCCGTTTCCCCGGTCAGCAAATCCGTCCAGGCGCCGGGGTCGGTGTCGCCCTGCCAAAAGGCGGTCACGGGGCACCGATCATCGAGATTGGCCGCGATCCACAGCCGCCGGCCGGAGGGCTCATGGCGCCGTTCGACGACCACGTGGTTGCCTGTCCCAACCTGCACGAGACGCTGGACGACGCGATCGTGAAACACCGGATGACACCGCAGCAGGGCATGCAGGCGCGCCAGGTGGTCCACCAGGTTGGGCGTGGCGCCCCAGTTGAGGCTGGGCGCCCCGTGCACGTCGATCTTTTCGGTGGCCAGCCACTCGACGCCGTTGGCAAAGGCGAAGGCGCCCTGATGGGCGCACAAGGCGCACAGAGCGGTGCGCAGGCGGGCGAATTCGTGGGATCGGGCCGCCAGCCGATTGTTGTCGTGGGTTTCGGCGAAATGCACCAGGGCACCGTCCCCCTCGGCGATCTCGATGGCCGGCGGAAGGTAGTATTCGATCTGCCCCCGGTCGTAGTTCTGAAACAGCTCCGAGTAGGCCCAGTTGAAATTGGCTTCCTGCAGCAAGGCGCGGGTCACCGACACCTTGCCGCCGAGACCTTCGAGAAAAAAGATCGTGTACGGAAACTGCTGGCGCACGGCGGCGATGATGTAGCGCCAGGCTTCCAAGGGCACCATGTACCCCGCGTCGCAGCGAAAGCCGTCCACCCCCCGGCGGCACCAGGTCAGAAAGACGTCGGCCATGTAGCGCCACAGGTCCCGGCGGCGGTAGTCCAGGCGGGTCAAGTCGGCCCAGACCACCCCCCATGCGCCGGGGGTCTCGATCCGGCCCTCCGGGTCGCGCACCAGCCACTCGGGGTGCTCGTGATGCAGGCGCGCTGCCCAGCCGGTGTGGCTGATGGCGATATCCAGGATCAGTTTCCCCTCGCGGGCATGAATGGCGTCCACCAGTTCGAGAAACTGCTCCATGGGGGTGGCTGCCGGGTCGAAGACCGCCAGGGCCGGATCCACCCCGGTAAAGCTCAAGGCGGCGTAAGGGCTGCCAAAACGGCCCATGCGGGCGTAGGTGGTGGGAACGCGGTGGATCGGCAGCAGCTGGACGATGCGGCAGCCGAGGCGATCGAAAATGAAATCCAGGTGGGCGATGAAGTCACGGAAGGTCCCACTGGGCGGAATCACCGTGTACCCGCAGCGGTCCAGGTTGACGATGGCCTCGGGATCGCCCCCGCTGCCGCTGCCGTCGCGGTTGGGACCGAACTGACGCACAAAGGCGTTGTAGATGATGTTGGCGCAACAGGTGTCGGCCGGCTCGACCTTGACCGCCACATCCTCGCCCGGGGGCCAGAGGGGCTGGTCACTGCCCTCGGGCAGGAAAAAGCATTTGGCGCGGAACTGGCCGATTTCCACCAGGGGCAGCCGGGCCTCGAAGGCCAGGTCGTCGGTCTGGCGCATGATCACGTCGTACCAGTCGTGGCCGGCGAAGGGCCGGTGGACCTCCACCGAGGCGATGATCTCGGCCCGGCGGATCGCCGCATGGCCGAGATTGGTCCGGATCCAGGCGGTGCCCGGCATGGGTTCCGGCAGGCCTAAACGTAGGGTGAGCACGTCACCGGCAAAGCGGATGAGCCGCTGGCCCGGGGCCGGTTCCTGGATCAGGGGGGCAAGGTGGATCATGCAGGGCTCGGGTTACGCGTTACGGGTTCCTGGTTGCGGGTCGGCAACCTGGCGTCATTCGTCCATCCCGAAGAAGTTGATCAACAGGTAGTTGAGGTGCTTGCGCAGCACCGCGAAGCTGAAGTGCCGGGCGGCGATGGCGTAGTTTTTTTCCACCATGGCATGCCGGCGCTCGGGATTGACGAGCAGCTCGCGGACCTGCGCCACGTTGCGCTGGGTGAGAAACCCGTCCATGGTGACCAGGTCGAAGCCCATGGGCTCGATGTCGCGCACGAAGGTGGCGTAACGGTTGATCAGCAGCGGCTTGCGAAAGTAGACCGCCTCGAGAAAGGCGTTGCCGAATCCCTCGTAGAGGCTCGGGTAGGTGATGAAATCGGCGTGGGGGTAAATCTCCCACAGGTTGTCTCCGTTTCCCTGTTTGCAGTTGCGGTGGTTGAAGGGGTCACTGACGCTGGTTTTCACCAGGCGCAGGTCCACCCCGCTGGCCCGGGCATGCTCCTCGAGCCAGTCGCGGTACTCGTAGCCCTCGTCTCCGGCCTCGTGGCTGATGACCAGCTTGTAGCGCGGGTCTCCCAGCTCGCGCACCAGCTCGATGGCGTGTTCGATCCCCTTGCGCTGGACGATGCGCGTGGGCTGGAGCAGGAAGATGTCGTCAGGCTCCAGGCCGAGGGCGCAGCGTACCTCGGCCTGGCGCTCGGCGCTGAAGCGGGGCGGATTCTCGAAGTCCAACACGTTGGGAATCACGATGGAGCTGAGCCCGGTGCGTAGGGCCAGCTCCTCCTGGGCCATTGAGTTGATGGTGACATGGGCGATGTTGGGCAGACTGGGCGGAAAGGCCATGCGCAGGTAATCGGCCACCGCCGAGACCGAAAACCGCGTCCGCTCCCAGTAGAAATCATGGTGGTGGGCGATGGTGGGAACCAGGGTTTCGGCGATGGTCTCGGTGAGCGCCACGCCCAGGGGGATGTGCATGGGAATGGTGAGCACATTCTGGGCAATGACCAGGTCGATGGCGAATTCGGCGATGAATCGGTGCAGCTGTTCCTTGAGGCGGCCTGCCAGGGTGTGAATCCGCTCGCTGACCTCCGGCTCCCGCCGCTTGCAGCCGAAGACCCGGGCCGCGATCCAACGGTTTTCCGGGTGATGGAAATGGGCCTCGGGGACAAAAAACCGCGCCTCCGGGTCGCGGTCCAGCTCGCCGGCAAACCAGAAGCACTGATGCCCGGCGCCGGCGAGCACCTCGGCCCACTTGGCCGCCTCGAGGGTCACGCCGTCCGTGCCGCAGAAACGGGTGGAAACGAAGCCGATGCGTTTTCCCATCGTCTATAATACCATGTCGCCTTCGATGACCGATCCAGAGGGAACCACCGCCTGGGTGCGGCCGTTGTTGGTGATGCGCACCGTTCCCACCAGCCGCACGCCGGGCTCGAAGCGCACGTCCCCGGTGACGGAGAGCGACCGGCAGTCTTTCAGGGATGGTTCGCCGCCCGCCGGGATCCGGGCGTTGAACATTTCGCGGTGACCGAAAAAGGCCGGATCGAGCCGGATTTGAATTTCTTCGACCGTGCGCTGGGGATTGGGAACCAACAGCTGCCGGTCGGAAAAGACATAGCAATCGCTGCGCACGGCGAGCAGTTCGTTGGTGCTCTTGACGGGGATAAAGCGCGTGCGGGGAACCCGGATTGCCACGGCTCCCTCGAAAAGCCCGATGGCCGCGCCCATGGCGGTTTCGACCTGGTATACGGGCGGGCTCTGGGCGTCGCGCGGGTCGAGGGTCTTGGGGTTGAGAATGATAGGCAGGCGCACGCGGCCGCTTTGGCGGATGAGCGCCCTGAGCGCTTCGAGGTTGACCCAGACGTTGTTGGTGTTGAAAAAGCGATAGCGCGCGATGTCGGTGAAGGCCGCCATCTGCTCCGGGGGGCACTGGGCCGCCTCCCGCAGAATGAGCCGTCCGCTGCGGTGGCGGGCAATGTGGCCGCCCTTGACGTCCGAGGGAGTCTTGAGGGCCACCTCCATCATGAAGGGCAGGTTCTCGGCGGCCAGGTACCCCAGCAGCGCCTCTTCCATGGTGGCCCCGAGGTTGTCCACGTTGCGGATCAGGGCATAGCGGATCCCCTCTTCCAGCAGCCGGTCGAGGGTGCCCGACACCCAAAGGGCCATGAACACGTCCCCGTGGCCCGGCGGGTTCCACTCCAGCTCCGGGTCCGCGGGCCAGCGGGCCGGGGCCAGCCCGTCGCGCAGCACCTTGGGATACTTGTGCTGCATGAACATCAGGGGCGCTTGGGCCGGGGCGATGCGCGCGAGGGCCTCCCGGGTGTCGCGGTCGGTGTTGAAGCTGTTCATCAAGGCCAGGCGGATCCGGTTGCGGGTCGCCTGGCGGACGATGATCTCCAGGAAGGTCAACCCGTCCTTGACACGCATCAGCGACTTGGCCCGGGTCAGCCCCATGGTGGTGCCCAGGCCCCCGTTGAGCACGATCATCACCGAGCGGGGCAGGGCCTGGGCGCCGGCCGGCACGTAGTCTTCAAGGGCTTCGAGGGGGGGGATCTCGCCGTCGGCCACCGGCTGGATCTCGGCGTCGTTGATCAGCCCGGTTTCCCCATTGACCAACTGCCGATAATAGTCGCCGAAGGTGTCGATGATCTCGCGGGGCAGGTCCGCCTGGCGCATCTTGGCCTCGAAAGCTTCCAGGTGTGCTGGCGTCATGTGCTCCTCGGCGTCCGGTTTGCAGGCTGCGAAGCGGTTGTTGGGGAGCGCTGTGATGAATCGCTTTTCGCTTGCCACGGGTTACACGATTGCTGGGCCTGCGGCAAGCGAAAGGCCCCTCAGACCGGTTCCACCCATCCCATGGGGTCGAGCGCCTTGCCGTACTGGATGGCCACCAGCGCGTCGTAGAGACGCTGGCTGAGAGGGCCCACTTCACCTCCGCCCACCGCCAGGATCTGGTCGCCGTAGCGCAGCTCGCCCACCGGCGAGATCACCGCGGCGGTGCCGGCGCCGAAAATCTCCTTGAGACGGCCGGTTTCGTGGGCCGCTACCACCTCGTCGATGCTGATGCGCCGCTCGCTGGTCTTGATTCCCCAGTGGCGCGCCAGGGCGAGCACCGAGTCGCGGGTGATGCCGGGCAGGATGCTGCCGTTGAGCGCCGGCGTGACCAGCTCGTCGTCGATGACGAAAAAGATGTTCATCGCCCCGACTTCCTCGATGTATTTCTGCTCCACTCCGTCGAGCCAGAGCACCTGGGTGTAACCGGCCTGGTGGGCCTCCTCGCCCGCCAGCAAACTGGCCGCGTAGTTGCCGGGGGTCTTGGCCTCTCCGACCCCGCCGCGCACGGCCCGCACGTAGTCGCGGGTCACCCAGATCTTCACCGGGTTGAACCCCTCGGCATAGTAGGCCCCCACCGGCGAGAGGATGATGAAAAAGCGGTAGGTGTGGGAGGCGCGCACCCCGAGAAACGGGTCGGTGGCGATGACCGTGGGCCGGATGTAAAGCGAAGTCCCCGGCGCCCGCGGCACCCAGTCCTGCTCGATGCGCAGCAGTGTCTTGAAGCTTTCCAGAACCAGGTCGGGATCCATTTCGGGGATGCACATCCGCCTGGCGGAGCGGTTGAGCCGGTCGATGTTGGCCCGGGGGCGGAAGAGCTGGATTCCGCCGGCCGGGTTGCGATAGGCCTTGAGCCCTTCGAAAATCGCCTGGCCGTAATGCAGCACCATGGACGAAGGGTCCATTGCGATGGGGCTGTAGGGCTCGATGCGCGGATCATGCCAACCCTGGTCCAGGCTGTAGTCCATGTTGAACATGTGGTCGGTGAAGATCTGGCCAAAGCCGAGGCGAGTTTCATCGGGCTTAGCCTTCAACTGGGCAGCGCGGGTGACCTTGATCTGCATGGATCCTCCTCGAACAGGCGCGAAATGGTCGCAGCGCGGCCCTTCGCAGCGATGATGAAGGTTTGGTCAAAGACTGGACTGAATTAAAAAAATAGCGCAACCGAAGGCCGGAAATCAAGCGCCAAGGCGCATCGACGCCGGTCAGACGATCCAGACGGTGAGGTCGTCGGCCATCTTGAGCACCTTCTGGCTCACCCGCCCGCCGAAAACCGCTTCGATGAAGCTGATCAGGCCGCGGCGGCCCACCACCAGGGTCCCGTAGCCACACCCCATGGCCGTCTCCACCAGGGCGAAGGCACGGTCGCGCTCCAGGGCGATGAGGCGGCAGGCGATGCGATCGGCGGACATGCCGGCGGCCACGAGGCATTCGCGGGCCACTTCCAAGTGGGCGCCGACCATTTCCCGACCGACGGCCAGCGGGTCGGGCGCGTCTTTGGGGAGGCAGATCTCCTTTTCGCCGATCCAGAAATGGCCGGTGGTGCTCAAAATGCTGTAAGTGATGACGTCGTTGTCCCCTCCGGCCAGCAGGGAGCCGACCCAGGAGACGCCTTTCATGGACTCGTGGGAACCGTCGAAGGCGATCATCACGCGCTTGGAAATCGGCGGCCCGCCCACCACGATGACGGGAATGTGGCGTACCTTGCTCGCCAGGTGCACCGCGGCGCTCTTGAACACGATGTCCTTGATGCGGCTCATGCCGGCCCGGCCCACCACCACGGCGCTGTACCCTTGGTAGGTTTCCCGGATCAGGTCCTGGCAGACCCCGAGGCGCAGGGGCAGATATTTGACCGTAGCGGCATCGGGCGCCATGCCGGCGCCTTCCAGCAGGTCGCGCGCCTGTTCCATGAAATGGCTGACGGTGTGGCGATGGTCGGCGATCCATTCCTTTATGGCCGGCGTTTTGGTGCGGTAAAGCGGGTTGTCGTTCAGGTCGTCGAAGAGCTCGGGCAGCTCGTTGGCCACGTGGCAGAGCACCACCTCGGTGGTCGCCATCGGCAGCACCGTAGCCACGTAGCGCACCGCCTCCAGGGCGTGCGTCGAGCCGTCCACGGCCACAAGTACTTTGTTTTTCATCGTTTTCTCCCCATTCCATCCGTTTCGGCCCGGTACCAGGCCATCATTTTTCTTTCCTACTCCGCCAAGCCGTGTAGGTCAATCAAATAAAGTTTTGCTCAGGGCTCGGGGCGCCGGCCCCGCGACCGACCGGTCGCTTGTTTCTCTTGACAAGCCGCCCACGATTCATTAAGAGGCGGGTTTTTCGCCGTCCCGGAATGAATCCAGGCTTGAGTGTTCTGTTAAAAGGCCGGTCCGGCGGGTCATCCCCGAACGGCAGGACGACGATTCCAGAAACGTCTGAGAGGTATCACGACCATGGGTTGGTTTGGCCCCCACGGCGGGGGGGGTGGCACGTTTGCCCGCGGTATTCACCCCCCGGCCAACAAACATTTTTCCACCGGGTGCGCCATCGAAGTGGTCCCCTGCCCCGAGCGGGTGGTGCTGCCGCTGCAGCAAAACGTCGGCGGTCCGTGCACTCCCGTGGTCAAGCCCCGCCAGAAAGTGGCCTGGGGAGAGTTGGTCGGGCGAGGGGAAGCTTTCGTGTCCTCGGCCCTGCACGCCCCCGTGGCCGGCACGGTGGAACGCCCGGCCATGACCACGTTGCCCAATGGGCGGCACATGCCGGCCATCGCCATCCGCACCGAAGATCCAGGGCTCACGGGACAGGATCTGTGGGAAGCCGTCTTCGGCGGACCGTGGTCCAACGACTGTATCGGCAGCTACGAGCCGCAGCAGATCCACGAAGCGATTCTGGAAGCCGGCATCGTCGGGTTGGGCGGGGCGGCCTTTCCCACCCATGTCAAGATCAACCCCAACACCCAAAAGCCGATCCATACCCTGGTGGTCAACGGGTGCGAGTGTGAACCGTACCTCACCGCCGACGATCAGTTGATGCGCCAGGCTCCGGACGCCATTATCGCCGGGGCTTTCCTCGCCGGCTACGCCGTGGGCGCCCGGCGGGTGGTTATCGGCGTCGAGGACAACAAGCCCGAGGCGGTGGAGAGCCTGAGGCGTGCTGTGGGCCGCACCGGCATCGAGGTGGCGGTACTCAAGACCAAGTATCCCCAGGGTAGTGAGAAGCACCTCATCAAGGCCGTGCTCGGCCGCGAGGTGCCCCTGGGCGGGCTGCCTGCCGACGTGGGGGTGGCCATCGGCAACGTGGGCACCATGGCGGCCGTGGCCCGGGCCGTGGTGCGCAACCGCCCCTTGACCCACCGGGTGATCTGCGTCACCGGCGCCGGCGTGGCCCGACCCAAGAACCTGATGGTGCCCATCGGCATTTCCATCGGTGAGATCATTGATTACTGCGGCGGACTGACCGCCGAGGCAGCACGCATCGTGGCCGGCGGACCGATGATGGGATTTGCCGTGGCCGACCGTGCCACCCCGGTGACCAAGGGAACCAGCGGCATTACGGTGCTGACGGCCAAAGATATCGAGACATCCGCCGCCGGTCCATGCGTGCGCTGCGGCCGCTGCGTGGAGGTCTGCCCCATGGGGTTGGTGCCGACTAAGCTGGCCCAGGCGGCCCGCACCGGAGACCTGCGCCTGGCCCGGCGCCACAATATCCTGGCCTGTTTCGAATGCGGCGCCTGCGCCTATAGCTGTCCGGCAAGGATTCCGCTGGTGCAATGGATCCGCGTTGGCAAGACCCAGGTAGCCCGCAGCCAGGGGCGATGACATGAAGACATCCGGCATGAAAAACAAAGACAACGACAAAACGGCGGCCGCGAACGCAGGTTTCGGCCCGGCCCTGACAGAAGTGGCGTCCTCGCCCCACCTGGTCGAGTCCGGCCGGACCACCCGGCGCATGATGATCGACGTGCTGTTGGCTCTGGTGCCGGTGGCCGGGGCCGCCGTCTATTTCTTCCGCTGGCCGGCGGTGCGCCAGATGGCGATCTGCCTGGCCGCCTGCCTGGCCGCCGAAGCGCTCTTCGCCCTGATGCGCCGGCACCGTCCGCCGCTGGCCGACGGTTCGGCGGCTGTCACCGCCTTGATTCTGGCTCTTTCCCTGCCGGTCACGGCCCCCTGGTACACCGCCGTCATCGGGTCGGTAGCGGCCATCGGTGTCGGCAAGGCCCTGTTCGGCGGGTTGGGAATGAATCTGTTCAATCCGGCCATGGTGGGCCGGGCCTTCGTGATGATTTCCTTCGCCGGTGCCCTGGGCGCTGCCGGATATCAGGATCCCGGCAGTTCCATCGACGTCATGACCCAGGCCACGCCGCTGACTGCCTTTCAGCAATCGGGAGTCAGTGCCGGCCTGGCGGATCTGTTTCTCGGCCGGACCAACGGTTCCCTGGGGGAAACTAGCGCCCTGGCCTGCCTGATCGGTGGCCTGTTTCTGTGCATCCGGCGCAGCGCCGCCTGGCGCATTCCAGCCGCGATGCTGGCGGCCGCCGGCATCATCGCCCTGCTGGATACCGGACTGGGCGTTGAGGGCTGGACCGCCGCTCACCACCTGTTCAGTGGTGCCATGCTTTTCGGGGCCTTTTTCATCGCCACCGACCCGGTGTCCAGTCCACTGACGCCCCTGGGACAGATTATCTACGGCGCCGGTATCGGCGCCCTGGTGATGGTGATCCGCCTTTTTTCCGGCTATCCGGAAGGGGTGATGTTCGCCGTGCTGTTGATGAACGCCCTGACGCCATTGATCAACCGCTGGACCATCCCGACCCCCTTCGGCGGACAATAGGAGCCTTGCCGAACATGAACGCAGCCATCATGACAACCGATACCATGCCCGCCAAGCGCCCCTGGCGGGACAACGCCCTGTTCCAGGGCTGGCTTGTGCTCCTGTTGGCGGTGGTCTTCGGCGCCCTGCTGGCCGGCGTGCAAACCGCCCTCGGCCCGACCATCGCTGCCAACAAGCGCAACGAGACCCTCTCGCAGGTGCCGGCCCTGCTGGCGCCTGCGTCAGGTGCGGCCGCAACCGCCAAGCTGGAGATCGACACCCGGATGCTGCCGGTGTCCCGCGGCGGCCGGACCGCCGTCTACCGGGTGCACCGGGCCAGGCGGGACGGACAACTGGCCGGCTGGGTGGTGCAGACCGCCGGGCAGGGGTACGCCGACCGAATCGAGGTGCTGGTGGGCCTGAGCCCGGAAGCCGATGTTATTACCGGACTGTTCGTCCTTGACCAGAAGGAGACGCCGGGGCTGGGAGCCAAGATCGCCACCGCCCCGTGGCGCCGTCAGTTCGTGGGTAAACCTGCCGCAGCTCCCCTGGAGGTGGTCAAAGGGGGAGGCGCCGGCGCCAATCAGATCGATGCCATCACCGGTGCCACCATCTCGTCGCGCGCCGTTGTGGCCATCGTCAATCGGGCCTTGGCGGACGTATCTAGTCAACTGGCCGCCGATGCCGGAAAGGCGGCGCCATGAGCACCCCATCCGCCGCTCAGCGATTTGTTCGGGGCATCCTGCCGGAAAACCCCGTTTACCGCCAGATGCTGGGCCTGTGCGCAACGCTGGCGGTTACCAACAATCTTAAGTCAGCCGTGACCATGGGCGCGGCGGTGCTTTTCGTGCTGGTGTGCGCCAACCTGATGGTGAGCCTGATCCGGCACTGGCTCACGCCCCATCTGCGCATCGTGATCTTCACCCTGACCATCGCCACCTTCGTCACGGTGGCCGACCGGCTCCTGGCGGCTTTTCTCTATCCCATGAGCAAGGCCCTGGGGCCCTACATCCCGCTAATCATCGTCAACTGCATCATCATTTGCCGCTGCGAAGTCTGCGCCGCCAAGCAGGGACCGCTCACCGCGGTGGCCGACGCCCTTGGGCAATCCCTCGGTTTCGCCCTGGCCCTGGTGAGCCTGGCGGCGGTGCGTGAAATCCTCGGCACCGGGATGTGGTTCGGCTTCCGGGTGCTGCCGGCCGCCTGGCCCGACTGGGTCATCATGGTGCTGCCGCCGGGGGCTTTTCTTACCTTCGGCCTGCTGCTGGGGCTGGCTAACTGGATCTCGGCCCGGCGAGGCGGCAAGGAGGAGGCATGACCTACTTTGTCGACATCCTGCTCATCGCCCTGGGCGCGGCGCTGATCAACAATTTCGTTTTTTACTACTTCGTGGGCATCTGCCCGTTTATCGGCGTCAGCCGGCGGGTGGAGATGGCTTTCGGCATGGGTTGCGCCGTTACCTTCGTCATGACCATCGCCGCGGCCATCAGTTGGACCATGACCCGCTTCGTGCTCATGCCCGGGGCACCGCTGACGCGGTGGGCCGCGGGGCTTTGGCTCGACCCGCAAGCCGCGGCGGGGGTGGATCTGAGCATCCTTAGCTACATCGTCTACATCTTCGCCATCGCTGCCTCGGTGCAGTTTGTCGAGATGTACCTGCGGCGCTTCCTTCCGCTGCTCTACCGCTCCTTCGGGGTGTTTCTGCCCCTGATCACAACCAACTGCGCCATCCTGTTTGCCTGTTTGACCATCATGAGCCGCCTGGTGGGTGTCGATGATCCCGCGGCCCGCTGGGATCTGGCTCAGGCCTTGGCCCTGGCTCTCTTCGGCGGTGTCGGGTTCACCCTGGCCATCGTGATCATGGCCGGCATTCGCGAGGAACTGGAGGCCTGCGATGTGCCCGCTCCGTTTCGCGGTGTGCCTATCGCCCTGGTGGTGGGCGGCATTCTGGCCATGGCCTTTATGGGATTCACCGGGGTTGACAACGGCCTGAAGACGGCCCTGACGCCGCCCGCGGCGATAGTGGCCCAGGCTCCTCAGGCCGATTCCGGCAATGGAGCTTCCACGCCATGATCATCTGGGTGACCATCGGACTGTCGGCGGCGGCCATGGGAACCTTGGCCGTCTTTTTCACCTCGGTGCTCGGGTGGGCCAACCGGGCCTTCCACGTGCCGGTGGATCCGCGCATCGAGGCCTGCGCCGAGGCCCTGCCCGGTGCCAACTGCGGCGGATGCGGGTTTGTCGGCTGCCGGGAATATGCCGCGGCGGTGGTGTGCGACGCGGAGCCGGTGGACCGCTGCGTGGTCGGCGGCCAATCCTGCACCGAGGCCCTGGCCGCCATCATGGGAGTAGACCCGACCCCCAGCCTGCCTTACCGGCCCGTGGTGCATTGCGGCGCCCACACGGCGGACCGGCTGCTGCGGGCGCCCTACCACGGCGAGCCCACCTGCGCGGCGGCCAACCTCGTCACCGGGGTCCAGGGGTGCACCTACGGCTGTCTGGGCTTCGGGGACTGCCAGCGGGCCTGCCCGTTCGACGCCATCCATGTCATTGACGGCCTGGCCACGGTGGACTATACCCGTTGCGTGGGCTGTGGTGCCTGCGCCCGGGCCTGCCCGCGCAACATCATCACCATGGCCCCCTTCAAGGCGGAGCGGATCCTGGCGGTGGCCTGCTCCAACAAGGATTCGGGTAAGGACGTCCGGCGGGTCTGTGAGGTAGGATGTATCGGTTGCAAGGCCTGCCAGCGCGCGTGCAGCCTGTTTACGGTGCAAGACAACCTGCCGTCCATCGACTACGACGCCTACTGCCCCGACGACCTCGGCGACGCCATCCGCGCCATGGAAAAATGCCCCCGTCACTGCATCGTGGCGGTGGGCAAGCCCAGCGCCAAGGATCTGGCGGCCCTGGGCGATGAACAGCTGCCTGACGTGGTGGCCCCGGATTTCAAGACCACGGTGGACGACACCGAGTGGCGCGGATGAAAAAAGGGGAAGCGAGGGGCGATCCCGGCATAAAATCTTGTGGGGGCATTTGGAGGAAGGCAGATGGATCAATACCTGAAAGCCACCCCGGCCATCGAGGCGGATCACCCGTTGATCCGGCAAAAGACCGCCGAACTGACCGCGGGCGCGGCCACCGAGAGGGACAAGGTGGTGCGCCTTTTTTATTTTGTCCGCGACCAGATTCCTTACAACCTCTTCATGATCTCCATGCACCCGGACGATTTCCGGGCCTCCTTTGTGCTGGAGGCCGGCAAGGGGTACTGCGTGCAGAAAGCCGTGCTGCTGTGCGCCCTGGCCCGGGCCGCCGGGGTTCCATCGCGCCTGGCCCTGGCGCGCATCCGCAACCACCGGGTGCCGCCAAAGATCCGCCAAAGGCTGGGGCGCAACGAGTTTCCCGGCCACGGCTACAACCAGTTCCTGCTCGACGGGCAGTGGGTGTCGGCAGCGGCCACTTTCGATGCCGCTCTTTGCCAGCGCGTGGGCGTGCCGGTGGTGGAATTCGACGGCCGAACCGACGCCATGCTGCCGGACAAAGCCCTGGATGGTGGCCCGTACATCGATTACGTAGAGCGCTACGGCCACTTCGCCGATCTGCCCCTGGATTTCATCACCGAGCGCACTTCCAAGATCTGGGGCAAGGACAAGCGCTCCTGGTTGCGCCCCGAGGATGATACCGGTTTCCCCTGAATCCGATTTATTCGTTTTCCCCAGGAATCAGATTTCACGCTGACAGCGGGCTGCGGCGATCCAGGCAGCGGTACTGCACCGCTTCGCCGATGTGACGCGCGTCAATGGCTTCCTTTCCCTCCAGGTCGGCAATGGAGCGGGCGATCTTGAGCACCCGGTTGTAGGCTCTAGCCGAGAGGCCGAATCGATCCACAGCGTTTTCCAACAGGCGGTGACCTGCGGCGTCCACGGTGCAGAAGCGCTTGATATGCCGGTTGGCCATCTGGGCGTTGCAGTGGATGGGAAGATCGGCGAAACGCTCGGCCTGCCGCCGGCGGGCCGCGGCCACCCGGGTGGCCATGGCGGCCGAAGGCTCGCCCCGCAGGCCCTGGCCGGCCAGGTCACGGTAGGCCACGGCCGGCACCTGGACTTGGATGTCAATGCGGTCGAGCAGGGGGCCGGAAATCTTGCCGCGGTAGCGGCGGATCTGGGTATGGGTACAGCGGCACTGGTGCCGTTCATCGCCCAGGTACCCGCACGGACAAGGATTCATCGCGGCCACGAGCATCACCGAGGCCGGGTAGGTCAGGGTGGAAGCGGCCCGGGCGATGGTGACCCGGCGGTCCTCCAGGGGCTGGCGCATCACCTCCAGGACATGCTTCTTGTACTCGGGCAGCTCGTCGAGGAACAGCACCCCGTTGTGGGCCAGGCTGACTTCGCCTGGCCGGGGCTGGTGGCCGCCGCCGATGAGGCCGGCATCCGAGATGGTGTGGTGGGGCGCACGGAAAGGGCGACGGGTCACCAGGGGGCGGCTGTCGTCGAGCAGGCCCACCACGCTGTAGACCTTGGTGGTTTCGATGGCCTCGGCAAAGCTCAGCGGCGGCAGGATGGTGGCCAGGCGCTTGGCGAGCATCGTTTTGCCCGAGCCTGGCGGGCCCAGCATCAGGAGATTGTGGCCCCCGGCAGCCGCTACCTCCAGGGCCCGCTTGACATCCTCCTGGCCCATCACTTCGGCAAAGTCGCCCTCGTCCTGGCCGGCCGCCGCAAAGAGGGCTGCCACGTCGATGCGCAACGGCGTGATGGCCGCCTGGCCGCGCAAGAAGTCCACCACCTGAGGCAGGTCGATCACCGGGAAAACGTCGATGCCTTCCACCACCGCCGCCTCAGGGCCGTTTTCGCGGGGAACGATCAGGCCGGCCAGCCCCGCCTCCCGGGCGCGCAAGGCTATGGGCAAGGAGCCCCTGACCGCCTTGACGCGACCGTCCAGGGACAGCTCTCCCAGCACCAGGTAACGATTCAAGCGCGCCTGGGGCACCACCCCGGTCGCGGCTAGCAGGCCGAGGGCCACCGGCAGGTCAAAGCCGGTGCCTTCCTTCTTGATGTTGGCCGGTGCCAGGTTGACGGTGATGCGGTCGTCTGGGAAAAGGTAGCCGGCGTTGGCGATGGCCGCCTTGACCCGCTCCTTGCTTTCCTTGACGGCTGTTTCCGGTAGCCCGACGGTGGTATAGGCCGGCAGGCCGGCGGCGATGTCCACCTCGACTTCCACCAGGTAGGCATCGATGCCCATCACCGCACTGCTGAGTACCTTGGCCAGCACCGACTTGCTCCTTCAGATAAACGGTGTCCCGGGCCACCGGGCGGTGTTACGGCCCCTGCGAAACGCTCCCCATATGCCCGATATGCAGCGCGTTTCGAATCCGTCCGCGCCCCTGGCCCGCCAACCTGATTCTTGACAAGCTCGTCCGTAACCGACTCCATCGGACCGGCCGGCAAGGGCCGGCGTGAAGGCCGATATCCGGGGTATAACCGCCCGCCGGTGCCGGAAGTTCTTGCCAAACGGCCCGTTCCTGCGCTAAAGAGCCTGAAGAGGCATGATTTTCCTACAAAAGAATTTTAACCTTTGCAAATAAAAGTTGGCTTATGATGCCATTGGCAGAGCAGCGCACCCTGGCCCGCCCGGCCCATTGTACCGGCGTGGGACTCCACTCGGGCAAGACGGTGGAGCTGACCATCCACCCGGCGCCCGTCAACCATGGGATCAAGTTTTTCCGCACCGACCTGCCCAACGTCCCGGGGGTCAGCGCCCACTTCAACATGGTGGTGGACACCAGCCAGGCCACCGTCATCGGGACCGACGGGTTCATCGTTTCGACCATTGAGCACCTCATGGCGGCGTTTGCCGGCCTCTGCATCGACAATGCACGGGTCGAGCTCAGCGACTACGAGGTGCCGGTGATGGACGGCAGCGCCGGCCCCTTCGCCCGGATGATGCGCGCGGCGGGGATCGTCTCCCAGCCCGGACCGCGCTCCTATTTTGTCGTCAAGACCCCCATCGAGCTCAGGGAAAACGGCAAGGCGGTGGGGGTCTATCCGGCCGACGCCCAGATGATCACCTGCGGCATCGATTACGACCACCCGGTGATCGGCCGCCAGTCGCGCACCGTGGTGCTCACCAACGGTGCCTTTGAGAGAGAAATCGCCGACGCCAGGACTTTCGGCCTCCTCCAGGACCTCGAATACATGAAGCACTACGGTCTGGCCAAGGGCGGAAGCCTCGACAACGCCGTGCTGGTGGCCAGCGACGGGGTCGTCAATCCTGGAGGGCTGCGGTTTGCCGACGAGTTCGTGCGCCACAAGATCCTCGATTGCATCGGCGATTTTTCCCTGCTCGGCATGCCGATTCTGGGACACGTCGTCGCCGATAAATCCGGGCATGCGTTCAACCACATGTTCCTGCAAAAATTTTTCGCCTCCAAAGACGCCTGGGAGACGCGTACCATCCATCCCGCCGGGCCCAGGCGGTCCTTTTCGCGAACGCCTTCACGGCCGTGGCCTCGGCCGGACGTGCCCGCTGCGCCGCCGCGTTCTTGAGGCCGCTTGAGGGCAACGGAGTTTCCATGAGGGAGTTGCGCTACTGGATCCTGCTGCCACTCTGCCTGCTGAGCCTCGGTGCCTTCCCGTCGCCCTGTGCGGCCAGCGAGGCCAAGCTCATCGACCTGACCATCACCAACACGGCGGACAACCTGCTGGTTCATCTGCGGGTGCAAGGGGCCTTTCGCTCGGAAATGGCCCAGGCCCTGCACAGCGGCGTGCCCACCACCTTCACCTTTCGCACTTCCCTCTACGAAACCCGTCGCTTCTGGTTCGACAAGAGCATCTCCGAGATCACCCTTACCCACAGCCTCATCTACGATGCTTTGAAAAAGGAATACACCGTGGCCCGCTCCTGGGAGCCGGGCCAAATTCGGGTGACGCGATCCTTCGAGGAGGCGCGCCAGTGGATGACCTCGGTGGAACGACTCAAGGTGGCCACCTTGGACCAGATGACCAAGGGGAAGTCCTACCAGCTTCGCGCCAAGGCGGTGCTCAGCCAGCTCACCTTGCCGTTTTACCTCCACCATGTGTTGTTTTTCTTGTCTTTCTGGGATTTTGAAACCGACTGGTACACGGTCGACTTTATTTATTAACGCTATCCTTGCTGACCGGAAGTCCAAACGGTGAAGCCTGCCCGTTTTGCCAAGACCCCCAGGGTCCATCTCTCCGAGGATGAGCGCCGGCGCCGCAAGCGCGAAAAGATCCTCGTTGTCGTCATCCTGGTCGTGATGACGGTGTTGACCTACGCCGAAACGCGGATCATCGATTTCGGCGGCGCCATTCCCGTCTCCAACGCCGTGTTGATGTTCATCGTCATCAACATCAACCTGATCCTGTTGATCCTTTTGATCTTCCTGGTGTTCCGGAACCTGGTGAAACTCTTCTACGAGCGTCGGCGCAAGGTCATGGGGGCCAACCTGCGCACGCGTCTGGTGGTGGCCTTCATCGTTCTCACCCTGCTGCCGACCACGATCCTGTTCGTTTTCTCGATCAACTTTATCACCAGCAGCATTCAGTTCTGGTTCAACCAGCCGGTGGAACGGGCCCTGGAAAACGCTCTTAGTGTGGGGCAGGGTTTCTACAGCCACGCCGAGGCCACCAATCGTTTCTTTCTCGAGCGGGTGGCCTACCAGATCGAAACCAAGGAGTATCTCAAGCCGGACCGGCGCAAGCTGCTGGCCAACTATCTCCAGGTGGTCCAGCGGGCCTTCATTGCCCACGCGGTGGAGGTCTACGATGCCAAGGCCGATCGGGTGGAGGCGGCCGTGGCCGAAAGCCCGGGCGACGGCACCATCGGGGTGCTGTCGCTGGAGGAGATGAAATCCGGAACGGCGCCCGGACGGGTGCACACCATCAACCAGCGCAGCCCCGTCGGCGAGCTGGTGCGCACCGTGGCCACCGTGCCCTTCGGGGTGCCCTGGGACAGGGCCCAGGCCTACGTGGTGATGACCCAGCTCGTCGGTGCGGACCTGGCAGACCAGATGGCCTCCATATCCCGGGGGTACGCCGAGTACCAGCAGATCAAGCTGCTCAAGCGGCCCATCAGCATCACCTATTACATCAGCCTGTCCATCGTGGCATTGCTGGTGGTGTTTTGCGCCATCTGGTTCGCCTTCTTCTTTTCCAAGACCATCACGATTCCCATCCGCCAGCTCGCCGACGGCACCCGCCGGGTGGCGGAGGGCGACCTGGGCTTCGTGCTGGAACGGGCCACCGACGACGAGATTGGTCGCCTGGTGGACGATTTCAACCGCATGACCGAGGATCTGCGGCGCAGCCGGGAGCAGTTGGAGCAGTCGGCCCGGACCCTGCAGGAGCGCAACGTCGAGGTGGAGGCCCGCCGCCAGTACATGGAAATCCTGCTGCGCAACGTCTCCGCCGGGGTGGTGTCGGTTTCGGCCGACGGCCGCATCACCACCGTTAACCCTTCGGCCGAAGAGATGCTCAACCTTTCGGCGGTCGACATTCTCGGCCGTCCCTTTCACCGGGTGTTCACGGGGGAGCTGCGCGAGATGGCCCTGCGGGTCATGGACCAACTGCAGCAAGATTCCGAAGAGACCATCCGGGTGCCGCTGACGGTCACCGTGGCGGCCCAGCCGCGCAGCCTCCTGGTGCATGCCAGCGCCCTGACCGACGACCTGGGCCGCAACATGGGGGCGGTGTGCGTGTTCGATGACCTGACCGAACTGGAGAAGGCCCAGCGCATGGCGGCCTGGCGCGAGGTGGCGCGGCGCATCGCCCACGAGGTGAAAAATCCCCTCACCCCAATCACCCTGTCGGCCCAACGGCTCAAGCGGCGCTACGCCGCCCGTCTCAACGAACCGGTTTTCGAGGAATGCGTGCGCATGATCATCGACCACGTGGACCTGATCCGCAACCTGGTCAACGCTTTTTCCTCCTTCGCCTGTTTTCCCACCGCCGTGCCCGAGCCTTGTGAACTGCTGCCCATCATCGAAGAGACGGTGACCCTGTACCGCGAGGGGCACGAGCGGGTGCAGTTTTCCATCGAGACCTTGACGCCCATTCCGATTCTCAACCTCGATCGCCAGCAGATCAAGCAGGCGATGATCAATCTGGTGGACAACGCCGTGGCTGCCGTGCGCCAGGAAGGGACCGTCACCATCGGTCTGCGCCACGACCCGGAAACTGGCCGAGTGGAGATCACGGTGGCCGACGACGGGCGGGGCATCACCCTGAAGGATCGCACCCGACTGTTCGAACCGGATTTTTCCACCAAGAAATCCGGCATGGGCCTGGGCCTGACCATCGTTCATACCATCATCTCCGACCACGGCGGCAGCATCCGGGCGGAGCACAATCAGCCCCGAGGGGCGAAATTTATCATTGAACTTCCCGTTTGAGGCGATTAACAACCAAGATCTTTCATGTACTTGAGCAGGCGCGCTCTCGGTTTATCCGCTTTCCGGAATGACAACCTTTTTCTCTTGTCATCCCGGGCGAAACGAGGAACCTGCAGCGGAGGCACAGATGTACCCATCGATTCTGATCGTCGACGATGAACCTTACATCCTCCAGTCCCTGGGCGGTCTGCTGGGCGATGAAGGCTACGAGGTGATCACCGCCTCCAATGGCTACGAGGCGTTGAAAATCATTGATGTCCAATCTCCCGACTTGGTGGTGCTCGATATCTGGATGCCGGGCATTGACGGCATCGAGACGCTGCGTGAAATCAAGAAGAACCATCCTTTTTTGCCGGTGGTGATCATCACCGGCCACGGCAACATCGAGACGGCGGTGACGGCTACCAAGCTGGGAGCCTTCGACATGATCGAAAAGCCCCTGTCTATCGAAAAGGTGATCGTGGCCATCAACAATGCCTTGAATTTCAAGCGGTTGGAGGAAGAGAACCGCTACCTGCGCAAAAAGACCATCGAAAAGCACGCCATCAGCGGCGGCAGCCCCGCCACCCGGGAGCTGTGCCAGCTGATCGCCGCCGCGGCGCCGCGGGACGCCTGGGTGCTGATCACGGGGGAAAACGGTACCGGCAAGGAGCTGGTGGCCCGCACCATCCATTACCTGAGCCCCCGGGCCGACCAGCCGCTGGTGGTGGTCAACTGCGGCGCGCTGCCGGAAAATTTGATCGAAAGCGAACTCTTCGGGCAGGAGAAAGGGGCCTTCGAGGGCGCCACGGTGCGCAAGCGCGGCAAGTTCGAGTTGGCCAACGGGGGAACCCTGTTTCTCGACGAGATCGGCGACATGCCCCTCAAGACCCAGGGCAAGATTCTCAGGGTATTGGAGAAGTTGGAATTCCAGCGCGTCGGCGGCAGCCGGACCCTCTCGGTGGATCTGCGTATCATCGCCGCCACCAACAAGGACCTGGCCAAGGAGATGGCCGCCGGCAATTTCCGCGAGGACCTCTACTACCGGCTCAACGTCATTCCCATTTCCATTGCCCCGCTGCGCCAGAGGCCGGAAGACATCCCGGACCTGGTGAAAATCTTTTTCCAGGAAATCGCCACGGCCAACCGCAGCCGGGCCAAGACCGCCAGCCCCGAGGCTTTGGCTGCTTTGCAGCGATATCGTTGGCCGGGCAATGTCCGCGAACTGCGCAACCTGATCGAGCGACTGGACATTCTAGTGGAACGCGACACGATTGAGCTGGAGGATATTCCCCCCAGCTACCGCGGCGAAGAGCCCGAGGCGGATTCGCCCGGCATCGATCTCTTCAATGCCGGGTCACTCAAGGAGGCGAGCCGGCGGTTCGAGGCTGCCTTCATCCAGCACAAGGTCCAGCAGGAGGGCGGAGATGTCGCCCGGGCGGCCGAGGCCATCGGTGTTTCCCCGTCCTACGTGCAAAAGCGGCTGAAGAGGGCTGGGAGGGAGTGAACAAGGTTGCGTATCATTGCCGGACAGCGCCGCGGCAAACGACTGGCCGCACCTCGGAACCGGGATATCCGCCCCACGGCCGATCGTATCCGGGAGAGCATTTTCAGCATTATTTCCGATCGGGTCGACGGCGCGTGCGTGTTGGATCTGTTTGCCGGTACCGGTGCCATGGGGTTGGAGGCGTTGAGCCGGGGAGCGGCGCAGGCCACCTTCGTCGACTCCGACAGCGGGGCGGCAGCCTTGATCCGGCGCAACCTGGCTGCTTGCGGTTTTGCCGACCGAGGGCGGGTGGTCCGCCGCAATGCGCTCGACGCCCTGGTCGGGATGCGGGGCCGAAATATTTTCGACCTGGTGTTCATGGACCCGCCCTACGACCGGGCCCTGGTGGCGCCGACCCTGACCGTCCTGAGCGCGTCGGCCGTCGCCGTCCCCCATGCCCTGGTCGTGGTGGAGCACGCCCCGGGGGAACACGTGCCGCTGCAAGCCGATGGCTGGCAGCGCATCGACCAGCGCCGCTACGGTAAAACCCTTGTCTCCTTCATGACCCCCATGCTATGAGAACCCCGGCGCGGCTGGCTTTTTCATATATTTTTTCAGGAGAGATACCGTTTCATGGAACGCATTGCCGTCTACCCCGGCTCCTTTGACCCGGTCACCAACGGGCACCTGGACATCATCGAACGCGGACTGAGGCTTTTCGACAAAATCATCGTCGCCATTCTTTACAACCCCAACAAAAAATCGCTGTTTTCGGTGGAAGAGCGACTGGATTTGCTGCGTATCAGCATGGCCGATTTCAACCATCGCGTCGAGGTGGACAGCTTTGACGGTTTGCTCGTCGAATACGCCAGCCGCCGCGGGGCCCACGCGATTTTGCGGGGAATGCGAGCCGTGAGCGACTTCGAGTACGAATTCCAGTTGGCCTTGATGAACCGCAAGCTCAACCGGGAAGTGCAAACGGTGTTTCTCATGACCGGGTTGCGCTGGATTTTCACCAGCAGTTCGATCATCAAGGAGGCCGCCAAGTTCGGCGGCGACATCGCCGACATGGTGCCGCCGGTGGTCCACCAGCGCCTGGCCGAAAAGATGGCCCAGTGTCCGCCGGGTACTTGACATGGACCTGTGGCAGCTTCACATTTTCTGCAAGGTCATTGAGCACAAGAGCTTCTCCCGGGCCGGTCGCGCCATTCACCTCTCCCAGCCCACCATCAGCAGCCATATCCAGTCTCTCGAGGACCATTTCGGCTGCCGTCTCATCGATCGCATGGCCCGGCAGGCCGTCCCCACGGCGGCCGGCAAGACGCTCTACCGCTACGCCAAGCGCCTCGATGCGTTGCGCGAAGAGACCGAGGCGGCCATCGCGGCGCTGCGGGGGGAAGTGCGTGGCCGGCTTCACGTCGGCGCCAGCACCATCCCTGGTAACTACCTGCTGCCGGAGCTCATCGGCGGGTTCACCCGAGAGCATCCGGGGGTGAACGTGGCGTTGGAAATCGCCGATAGCGCCAAGATCACGGCGCGGGTGCTCGGCGGAGATCTGGAGATGGGGGTCGTCGGCGCGGCCAGCCGGGACCGGAACGCCCTCCAGGAACCGCTGATGGTGGACCGGCTTCAGCTGATCGTGCCGTCCGGCCATCGTTGGGTCGACAAAAAAAGTGTTCCCCTCGCCCAGTTGACCGAGGAGCCGTTTATCATCCGCGAGCAGGGGTCGGGCACCCTGGCGGCGCTCCAGGCTGCCCTGCAGCAGGCCGGCGTGGGATTGCGTCAACTCAACATCGTGGCCGAGATGGGCACTACCACCGCCGTGATCCAGAGCATCAAGAGCGGCGTGGGGGTGTCGATTCTCTCCCCCGTGGCGGTGCGTGAAGACCTGGCCGAGGGGCGCCTCAAGGCCCTCCCCGTCGCCGATCTCGTGCTGGAGCGAAAGTTTTTCCTGATCCGCCACCGCCAGCGGAGTTCTTCGCCGGTGGCCAGCGCCTTCGTCGAATACCTCCACGCCTCGCTGGCAGCCTGAAAAATGCCCCGGCGCTATCGCGGATGGCGGCTCCGGGCAGGCGGCACTTGCTAGGCGACGGTTTCAGGCCTGGACCAGGCCAAAAATTGCACTCCGAGTTTTTTGAAGTCCCGGAACGACATTCCCTTTCGAATGGCATCGAACACCGGTCCCGGAGCAACCACCCGGCAGCCGGCCAGCACATCGGCCCCGCGGGAGAAAAGCACCGGTGACAGTGGCGTCGTTGGGCCGATGATGATGGTGTAGGCCTGGGGCGCCTTTTGCAGGTAGGCGGCCATGGCGCGGGTGATCAAGGTGGTGCCGGTGAGCCCGAGCACCTGGCAGCGGCTCAGGATCTCGTCCCACATGGCGGGAGAGGTGCGGCGGGGAGTGTCGCGCAGTTCGAACAGATGCAGGGTTTCTACCTGCTCGCGCAGCCAATCGGTGAAGGGAAATTCCCCCACCAGCACCGTTTCTCCGTGTCTGCCCTTCTCGGCCATGATGCGCGAGGCTTCTAAATCGGGCAGATCCGGCGGCGGTACGAGGCCGGCGTTTAGCGCGGCGGCGCCGAGGCTGATGGCAAAGGCGCCGTGGGATTTCAGGAGCGCGGCGGCCTGGGCCAGGGGGGTGCCCGGCAGTTGATCCAACAGGCGCTGTGCCTCGGCCGTGACCCCAGCGCCCAGGGTGGCGGCCAGCCCCACGCAGTCGGCCCCGCTGTCTTCGGCCCGGATGCCAATGAAGTGGGAACCCACGGCAATCTCGGAGATCACCGCCGCAGGGTGTTGCATGCTTTCGATCAGTTCATTGATCAGCCTTCGCTCCCGGCCTTCGGCAGGTCGCCGGGAGGGCAGGACATTCTGGTCTTGGGGGGTGTATGTCGTCTTCATGAGATAAAGCAACATTTTTTAATGATATGCATGGTAGCCATCGATGTATATCGAACGCGTCAGATACAAAAGAGGCGAAAAAACCTACGAGCAGATCCTGCTCAGGGAGTCCTACCGTCAACCCGGTGCCAAGCGCTCGGCTGTCAAAAAGCGCACGCTGCTCAATCTGACCAAGTACTCGCCGAAACTCATTCGAGCGATAGAACTGGCCCTGAAACACAAAGAAGATCTCTCGGCGCTGACCTCGCTCAAAGAAGTCAATATGCAGCAGAGCCAGAGCGTCGGCGGTGTTTTTACCTTGCTGCAGGTGGCACGCCGCAGCCGAAATCCTCGGGTTCAAAGAAGGCTTTTGCGAGGACCAGTTATACGAGAACCTGGCCTGGCTGACAGAAAACCAGCAGGCCATCGAAAACCGGCTGTTTGAGTTTCGCCGGGGCAAGAGGCTGCCGGAGCTTTTTCTCTACGACGTCACCTCCAGCTATCTGGAGGGCGATCACAACGTGCTTGCCGACTGGGGTTACAACCGGGACAAGAAGCGAGGCAAAAAGCAGATCGTCATCGGGCTATTGTGCGATGAATCCGGAGAACCGGTCTCGATCCAATAATGATTTCCCCCGGTTTGGCCCCGTTGCGGTTCAGCTCGAGGCGGAGTCCGGCATCCGGTGTCGGTCGGTGGTCCAAACAGCAGGTCGAGGTCTATTATAGGTCCGGTCGCGACGGAAGTGAAGAAGAGAAGACGGGGCTTAACCGGGGAAAAGCGAAAACTGGCTGCATCCTATAGCTTACCCCCTGTGGGGTGTCAACCGCTTTTGCCCGAAAATCAGGGGGCCGGAGAAATGCGACCGTTGCACTCGGCCAAAAATCTGGTAGGATGGCCTCCCGTCGGCAAGATGAATATCAAGGACAACTTTTGTTGTGGGGACGAGCCCCAAGCGGAAAGGACGTCAGAGCCATGTTGCGGGTCGGATTTGTCGGATGGCGTGGAATGGTCGGCTCGGTGTTGATGGACCGGATGCAGGCTGAAAACGATTTCCAGGGCTTTGCGCCCTTTTTCTTCTCCACCACCCAGGCGGGGCAGCCCGCGCCGGCGGTGGGATTGGACGCCCCGCCGGTGATGGACGCCAATGACCTGGCGGCCCTGCGCCCCCTGGACGTCATCGTCACCTGCCAGGGAGGCGACTACACCAAGGCCGTCTATCCGAAGCTGCGCGCTGCCGGCTGGAAGGGCTACTGGATCGACGCGGCATCGGCCCTGCGCATGGCCCCCGAGAGCACCATCGTCTTGGATCCGGTCAACCGCCCGGTGATCGACCAGGCCCTGGTCGAGGGCAAGACGGATTTCATCGGCGGCAACTGCACCGTGAGCCTGATGCTCATGGCCATCAACGGGCTGTTTCGCGAGGGGCTGGTCTCCTGGGTTTCCGCCATGACCTACCAGGCCGCCTCCGGGGCCGGGGCCAAAAACATGCGCGAGCTGATGGCCCAGACGCGTCACCTCGGCGAGGCGGCCGCTCCACTTCTGGACGATCCGGCCTCGGCCATTCTGGAACTGGACCGACGGGTGCTGGCCGCCCTGCAAGCCCCGGAACATCCCACGGCTTGTTTTGGCGCCCCGTTGGCCGGCAGCCTGATTCCCTGGATCGACAGCCCCATGGAAAACGGCCAGACCCGCGAGGAGTGGAAAGGCGTCGCCGAGACCAACAAGATCCTCGCCTGCGATCCGCCGATTCCCGTGGACGGGATCTGCGTTCGCGTCGGTGCCATGCGCTGCCATAGCCAGGGGTTGACGATCCGTTTGACCCGCGATGTGCCCCTGGCTGATATCGAGGCGCTGATCGCCGGCGGTAACGAGTGGGTGCGGGTGGTGCCCAACGAAAAGGACGCCACCTTGCGCGAGCTGAGTCCGGCGGCGGTTACCGGTTCCCTCACCGTGCCGGTGGGCCGTATCCGCAAGATGAATCTCGGCCCGGAGTACCTGACCCTTTTTACCGTGGGCGACCAGTTGCTCTGGGGGGCGGCCGAACCGATCCGGCGTATGTTCAACATCGTCAGGACCCATTTGGGAAGATAACATCAGCCCGGCAGGGTATTTTGCATCCGCCGGAACGGCCATGTTCGGATGCTGCGCCGGCGGCCTTCCCCCCATCGAGGAGGCAATTCCATGCGCAGCAAGTGGCTTCTGATGTTGATGGTAGCAATGATTACGGCCCTGGCCGGCCAAGCCGTCGCCGGCGACCAAATCAACATGAAGCCGGGAAAATGGGAGATTACCAGCTCCATGCAGATGCCGGGGATGCCGGCAGGAATGCCGCCCATGTCGGTGACCCAGACCCAGTGTTTGCAAAAGGACGATTTGGTTCCTCAGGATCCCGGCCCAAGCGAGCAAGGCAACTGCCAGCCCCAGGATGTCCGGATCGAGGGGGACACGGTGATGTGGAAGCTGGTCTGCGACAGCGGGGAAGGCAAAATCACTTCCAGCGGTCGGATCACCTACCAGGGAACCAGCTTCGAGGGGGAGATGGCGACCCGGATTCCCGGACAGGAGATGGAAATCACCAACCAGCTCAAAGGCCGTTGGGTCGGCCCGTGCGACTGAACCCGTCACACCGCCCCGCCGCAGTGGTCGCGCAGGGCACCGCGATGCCGGCTCCCTTCCATCCCCCCGGTTGGCTTCGCAATCGTTGGCTTCAAACCGGCCTGGCCAGCCTGCGCCTGAGGGCCTGGCATGCCGGCAAGGTCTTGGAGCCGTCCCGGCGGCGAATCCTGGCCACCACCGCCGGCGTGCGGCTGCTTGGATTCGACCTGCTCCACCCGGCGCCCAGAGGGCGCGTGGTGCTGATCCACGGCTGGGAAGGCAGCAGCGATTCCACTTACGTGCGCACTACCGCGGCGACCCTCCATCAAGGCGGCTACAATGTTTTCCGGCTCAACCTGCGTGACCACGGTCCGAGCCATCATCTCAACAGAGGCGTTTTCCTGGCCATTTATCTCGACGAGGTCCTCGAGGCGGTGGCCCAGTTGGCCGCCGAGGTGCCCCACTTGCCGGTGGCGCTGTGCGGTTTTTCGCTGGGCGGTAACTTCGCCCTGCGTATCGCGGGGCGGTGGGGCGGAGAACCTCCGGTGAACCTGCGTCAGGTGGTGGCCGTCAGCCCGGCCATCGATCCGATTCATTCCACCGAAAGCATCGATCGGCACCCGGCCCTGCTGTGGTACTTCCGGCGCAAGTGGCGCCGCTCCCTGCAACGCAAGCAGGCCCTGTTCCCCGATCAATACGACTTCTCGGATGTTTCGGCGAAAATGAACCTGATGGAAATGACCGAACAGCTGATTCCCAAAGTGAGCGTTTACCCGGATGCGCGCACCTACCTGTCCGCCTATGCCGTCACTCCGGCCATCTACCAGCGCATCCGGGTGCCCACGGCGGTGATCACCGCCGTCGACGACCCGGTGATCCCGGTGGCCGACCTGATGGCCCTGCCGGAAAACCCGCACGTCGAGCGTATCGTCCATGCCCATGGCGGCCACAACGGCTTCCTGGAGGCCGGCCTGGGCACCTGGTACGAGCGCTGGCTGGTGCAGCGGCTGGGGATGCGGGGGCCCTTTCAAGATCAAGCGACACGCCGCGAAACTTGCAAAGCTCGGTTTTGTACAATATGATTGTACAAAAAATCTCTGCTGGAGGGCCCCATGGAATCGGTGGGTGTGAGTCAATTCAGAGAAAGACTCCCGTTTTTTATGAAAAAAGTAAAAAACGGGGCGACCATTACGATCACTTCCCGGGGCCGTGTCGTGGCGCGGCTCGTGCCGGTGGAAGATGAGCGCGCCACTGCCCGCCGGGCCTTGGACCGTTTGGCGCAGAATGCCGAAGTGGGAGATGTCCTGTCTCCCATCGATGCCGACTGGGATGCGCAGGCATGATTGCCGTCGACACGCATGTCATCGTCTGGGATGCGCTGCGATCCAGGCGGATTTCGCGGAAAGCGCGTGAAGCGATGGACAGGGCCAACGCGGCCGACGGTATCATCCTTTGCGATATATCGCTGTGGGAGATCGCCATGTTGATGGCGGCCAAGCGTCTGAAAGTCGACGCCCCTTGTGCGGAATTCATCTCTTGCGTGCTCAAGAGCAATGCCTATCATCTGCAGCCCATCACGCCGGCCATCGCCGAATTGTCCGCGCGGCTGTTCGGTGAGGCGCACAAAGATCCGGCGGACCGCATCATCGCCGCCACGGCCATCGTATCCCGGGTGCCGCTGGTGACAGCCGATGACTTCCTGCGTTCATCTCAAGAGGTGGAAACCGTTTGGTAGCCGAAGGCGAATGCCGGCGACGTGACCCCTGAAGCCCGGCCTGCCGATGCCTGTTCGCGGCCGAGAAAAGCGAGCCTGCCATGAACATCCGCAACAAGACCCTGTTGGCACTGATCCTGCTATGCGTGGCGGATGTGGTGATTCCGCTGCCGATTACCGGATTGGTGCTCATTTACGTGGTGGTCCAGCGGCCGTCCTGGTTCGTGGACCTGGCCGATCGCATCTACCGATCGTAAACTCCGTCCCTGGGCGGGGGGCCGCTCTCTTTGATCACGGAGTCGGTGGCATGAGCACGTAGACATCGGCCTGAACGGCGTTTTCTTCGTTGGCGGTTCTCGACCCCATCGCCGGGTAGCGTACCAGGGCGTCGAAGATCGGCGTGAGCACGTCGTCGGTAAGGCAGGTGATCTGGCGGGGTTTTTTCACCTTGCCACTCATCATCGCCAGAGACAGGCCCCAGGTGATGAGTTCCCTGCTCTTGGCTGCGATGCGGTCCAGGCGCAGAAACGCCATCTTGTTGTTGGGCGCTGAGAGGCCCTTGTCCACCGCCTTGAACATCGGATCCTGCACCAGGCGCGGTCCGGCATCCGAATTCGCCAGGAGGGTTTTGAGAAGCTGGCGGCTGGAAGCCGCCAGCCAGAATCCCTCGTGGAAGGCATAGGCGGGGCTGAGGTCCGCGACATAGGGCAGGGCCAGATAGCGGATGGGGATTCGCCCGTGATTTTCCGTCTGCAGTGTCATTCCGGATCTCGCAACGGCACTTTCCACCAGCTGCTCGATGATCTCCGGGCGCTCCACTTCGGCCATCAGCGCCAACACGGGCAACGGAAACAATCCGTCTATTTTAACATCCTGGATCAACAGGGCGAACTCGTCGCCGAAGGCGTTCAGGGCATTTTCGAAGGGCACGCCGGTGGCCGCGGTGAATTTTTGCCGGAATGTTTCAGCCTCATCGGAATCGAGGCGGGAGAGGTTGGCGACGGATTGGATTACCTGGGCCAAGTTGTTGTGCCAGCCATAGTACAGCAACTTATCGGGTATCCAGGCCAGGGTGGCGTTGGGCTGGGGTGGAATGTCGAGCATGCGGGCCACCTCCGGCGACAGGTCGGCGGCGTTGTAGCGAAGACGCCAGCGCTGGTGGGAGAGGTTCCCGTCAACGGCGCCGGCGGCGGCGAGCACCGGCCGGGCGCGGTTGAACCCGGCCCACAGTTTCAGGACCTCGTTGGCGGCGCCATCGGACACGCCCTGGCGCTGCAGCGGGGCTACCCAGTGGTCGTAGATGCGATGCAGGTCGATCCAGGCAAAGGAACGGGGCTTTCCGGTTAATTCCATCTCCTTGCGAAGCTGGACAAATTCAGGGGAATCGGCAAGGGACATTCGCTTTTCGGTCCCTGGTTTCAGGCAGCGGACGATGGGTGCCGGCTCCAGGGCCGCCAGCATCAGGTTGTGGTGGGCGGCGACGAAAAACGCCGGCGTGTCGGGCGCCTCCACCTTGTCCAGGCGGACGCCGTCCCTGTCGACCGGGGTAATGGTGACATCGCCGGCGAACATCTTGCCGATCCACTGAATCATCTCGGAGGACTGGCGCGGCTGGAGTACCATCAGGGCGGTCTGCCGCCAAAGGGTTTCAGGCGGTGCGGCGGGGCCGGGAGGGGCGGGCGCCAGCACGGCCAGGACCGCCAGGTCGCCGAAAAGGGCATCGAACCACAGGCTGTCGATCGCTGTCGCTAGTTGGGCCTCAAGCTGCTGCACTCGCTGGATCTCTGCCGGCGTCGCATTGAAGGCCCGCATGCAGCCCGGCCAGTCGATTCCGGAGATGGCCCGGCCCAGCGGGCCGGCCCTGAATTCATCCAGGGTTTCCTTCAGATCTACCGCTTCGAGCATTACCAGGGTGTCCCGGGGCAGTACCTGTGCCGGCTGGATCACTTCGGCCGGATGCCGGCCGTAAAACCAGAACACTCCGCCAGCGGCGGCCACGAGCAGCACAACAACGACGATCTTTTTCATTTCGGCGCTCCTTTTCACCTGCCGTCGGGTAATGGTATTCGAAGCTTCGGCTATCGATTTCTTTAGGTACGCTACCACAAATTGTTCGCCGGTGGCAAAGGCTGGTGCGAAAGGACGTGAAGGATATTTTGCTGGAGAGAAGAGCGATGAAGGCGCGTCGATTGCTGCTTTCATTGGGTTTGTCAACGCCGACCGGCTGCTGCCCCGGGCGCGGCGCGTCACTGACGAGATTGCCGAGGCGATTCGTGGTATTTTTGCCGGGGAGACGGTGTGGCGATAAATGCAGTAGCGGCCGCAAGGAAGCTGCGGCCGTTTTTTGATTACGGCTTCCGAAAGTTTCGCCGCGGCTGAAGGAGAACTTTTCGGGAAATCGACACGATTGCAGGCCCACAAGGGAGGACGTCTTGGTACAGTTGGAGCAGTTTTGGGAACTGGTGGTCGATGTCTGGCAAACGGGCATCGCCGGCATCGATTTAGGCAGAATCATTACCGCCGCATTGATCCTGATCGGCTTTTTGGCCATCCGGAAACTTTTTAGCCGCATCGTCCTCAAACGGGTCAGCCGCTTGGCGAAACGGACCCACACCACCATGGACGACGAAGCGGTCAAAATGCTCGAACGGCCCATGGCCTTCGTTCCCATGGTCGTTGGAATTTATTTTGCAGTGGCCTACCTGCCGCTCAGCGGCGCCCTGGCGCTGGTGGCCGACCGGTTGATCCGCTCGTTGATCGTCATCGTGATCTTCTGGATCCTGATCTGCCTGATTGAGCCGTTTTCCGCCCTCTTGCACCGCCTCGACAAGGTACTCACCACCTCCATGGTCGAATGGCTGAAAAAGGCCATAAAGGCGGCGCTGGTGTTTATCGCCTTGGCCACGGTCCTCGAAATCTGGGGGATTCGCATCGCGCCCATCATTGCCGGCCTCGGACTTTTCGGCGTGGCGGTGGCCTTGGGGGCCCAGGACCTGTTCAAGAACCTGATTTCCGGCCTGCTGATCCTGGCCGAACGGCGCTTCAATTTAGGCGACTGGATCTACGTGGACGGTGTCGTCGAGGGGACCGTGGAAAGCATCGGATTTCGGTCCACCCTGGTGCGCCGGTTTGACAAGGCGCCGGTCTTCGTGCCCAATTCCAAACTATCCGACAGCTCGGTGACCAACTTCAGCGGCATGACCTACCGCCGGATCTACTGGACCATCGGCGTGGAGTACCGCACCACCATCGACCAGTTGCGCCAGATTCGGGACGGCATCGAGGCCTATCTGCTCGGTTCTGAAGACTTCGCCCATCCGCCCCAGGTGCCGACTTTCGTGCGCATCGACCGTTTCAACGATTCGTCCATCGACATCATGGTCTACTGCTTTACCCGGACCACCGAGTGGGGGCGGTGGCTGGCGATCAAGGAGGAGCTAGCCTATCGGATCAAGGAGCTGGTCGAATCGGCCGGTACGGCTTTCGCCTTCCCCAGCCAGTCGATCTACGTGGAATCGCTCCCGCCGTCCGAACGGGCGGAAGTGTTCGTTCCTCCCGGAAAGCCGGTTGCCGCTGGTTGAGACAGAGTCGATCGTTTCAGGGATTTTATATGCGATGAGCACTCGCGCCATTTCCTGCCTTGCCCGCAAGAAGATCGCTCACCAGTTGGTGGCCTACGCCCACGAAGAAAAAGGAGCCCGGTTCGCCGCCCGGGCCGTGGGCTTTCCCCTGGCGCAGACCATCAAGACCCTGGTGGCCGACCTGGGAAACCACCAGTATCGGCTGGTACTGATGCCCGGGGACCGCGAGGTTTCCATGAAGAAGCTGGCCCGGGCCTGCGGTGTCAAGCGTGCCGCCATGGCGGATGCCGCCACCGCCCAACGGGTCACGGGGTACCTGGTGGGGGGTATCAGCCCCTTCGGCACGCGGCAGGCCATGAAGGTGCTGATGGAGCCGTGTTTGCTGGGCTTTGCGGAAGTGCTGATCAACGCCGGCCGGCGCGGTCTTCTGCTCAAGATGGCCCCCAAGGATATCGCCCGGGTGCTGGGGGCTGAGGTAATATCGGTCGCCGAAGGCCCCTGAGGTCAGGGCGTGATGTCTTGCCGGTCCAGAGGAGATTGCCCTGCCTTGGGCTCAGACTCAGTAGTGATAGCGGAGCTGGGCGATCTGAAGGGTATTTTCAACAAAGCCATTGAAATGCTAAAAGGAAGTGACGGTGTTCGCAGCCAGCTTATTCAGCGGGCAGGACTTCTTGATGTAATGTGGCCTAACATGAAAGATAATTCAGGTCGTTTAAACGGGGAGGTAACCACCCTGATGGAGGCGACCCAGCAGGAGGGAAAAAACCATGATCGAAGATCCCAAAAAATTTCTCGACGGATTCAAGGATGCGGCGGCACGGTTTGCCTCGGCCGACAAGGCAACCCTGAAGGCGTTCACCGGGCTCAACGAAAACGCGCTGCAGCCCGGCGCCCTGGACCGCAAGACCAAGACGCTGATGTGCCTGGCCATCGGCATCGCCCATGGCTCCGAGTACTGCGTGGCCGCCCGCGCGGCCCAGGCGGTGGAAGCCGGGGCCACGCGGCAGGAACTGCTGGAAACCGCTGCTGTGGGGCTGTTGATGGGTGGCAGCCTGTCTTTTGGCCCGATTTTGACCGTGTTCATGGATACCGTCGAGGCGCTTTTTCCTGCTTGAGAGATCGGACATTTCGTGCGGCTGATGAATCCCGCGTGGATTGAAAACGTCCGCTAAAAGAAGAATGCCTACCAGTGGGAAAAGACGGGCCGTCCACGACCGGTGCCGGCCCTGCGGGCAGCGCGGATAAAGGCGGCCACCCGGTCCAGGTCCTTGCGGCCCGGGACTCTTTCCACCCCGCTGCTCACGTCAACGGCGTCGGGCGCGGCGGCGGCGATGGCGTAGGCCACGTTTTCCGGGCTCAGTCCGCCGGCCAGCACCAGCGGCACCGATGCCGATGTTCCCCGGGCCTCGGCCCAATTCCAGACCTCGGCGTTGCCCCCGGGCAGGATGCCCCGGCCGCATTCCACCAGGAAGGCGTGCGGGGCGTAGTTGCCGGCGGCCGTCAATCCCGGCGCCCGGGCGGCGAACAAGGCTTTGATGACCATCAGCCCGGCGGCGCGCAGGCGTGAGACGATCTCCGGCGGTTCGTTGCCGTGAAGCTGAACTCCGGTGAGCCCGCAGCGGCGGGCCTTGTCCAGGATCGTTTCCAGGGGGGCGTCCACGAAGACGCCGATTTTGGCGATATCTTCCGGCACGGCGCCGCTAATGGCCGCGGCGGCGGCATCGTCCAGGTGACGCGGACTGGACGGATGAAAGACCAGGCCGATGGCATCGGTCCCCAGGGCCGCGCAGGCCGCCGCCTCGTCCGGCCGGGTGAGGCCGCAGATCTTGACCTGGATCGCTGCTGAAAATTGCTTACCCATCGGTGCGCCGGCCCAGGGAATCGACGCCGCGCAAAGCCCGCAGCGCGGCCGTGGGGTCATCGGCGCGGACCAAGCTTTCACCGACGAGAAAGTTGAAAATGCCGACGCGCAGGTTGCGTTCGATGTCGCCGCGGGTCCCGATGCCGCTGGCGGCCACGGCGATTTGGCCGGGGCCCATACGCGCGGCAAGGGCCGGCGCGGTGCCGATGTCGGTGTCGAAGGTCTGCAAGTCGCGGTTGTTGATGCCGATGAGCCTTGCTCCGGCCGCCGTGGCCGTGGCCAAGTCGGCCAGGGTGTGGACTTCCACCAGCGCTTCGAGGCGCAGCTCGGCGCACAGGGCCAGCAGTTCCTGGAGTCCGGCCAGATCCAGAATGCGCGCGATGAGCAGCACTGCATCGGCTCCCCGGGCTGCGGCTTCCACCACCTGGTACGAGGAGACGACAAAGTCTTTGCGCAGTACCGGCAGGTGGCAGGCAGCCCGGGCGGTTTCCAGGTCCTGCAATGATCCGCCGAAAAAACTCCCGTCGGTGAGCACCGAAATTGCCGCCGCGCCTCCGGCCTGGTAGTACCGGGCATACTCGGCCGGATCCAGATCGGCTCGCATTTCCCCCTTGGACGGGCTGCGGCGCTTGATTTCGGCGATGATGTTGCACCCGGAGGGCCCCGGTTTTTCAAGGCGCCGGATCAGGGAGCGATACGATCGCCGGCTCTTGGCTTCGGCGCGCAGGGTTTCTTCGGAATCCTGCCGGCGGGCTTCCGCCACTTCGTCGTGTTTGCGGGCCACGATTCGCGAAAGAATGTCCTCGGGCATGGGTCTGTCTCCGATCAGCCGTTTTCCTGGGTGTAACGCACCAGCGCCTCCAGCTTGGCCAGGGCCGCCCCGTTGTCGATCACCTCTTCGGCCAGCCGGATGCCGTCTTCGAGGCGTCGGGCCTTCTCGGCGCAAACCAGGGCGGCGCCGGCGTTGATAAGCACCACGTTGCGCCGGGGGCCCCGTGCGCCGGCGAGAATGTCGCGCAGGATGGCGGCGTTTTGCGCCGGATCGCCGCCGGCCAAGTCCGTGCTTTCGGCCAAGTCGCCGAAGTAGAGTTCAGGCTGGATGTCGTAGGTGCGGATCATGCCATCCTTGAGTTCCGAGACGCGGGTGGGGGCGCAGACGGAAATTTCGTCCAAACCGTCATGGCCGTGGACCACCATGGCCCGCCGGGCGCCCAGCAGCCGCAGGGCCTCGGCGAACATCTCGGTGAGCTCCGGGGCGAAGACCCCCAAAAGCTGCACGTTGGCCGCCGCCGGGTTGGTCAGGGGGCCGAGCATGTTGAAGATGCTGCGCACACCGACTTGCTTGCGCGCCGGCATGGCGTACTTCATGGCGCCGTGGAACAGGGGGGCGAAGAGGAAGCCGATGCCGAGTTCCCGCACCGCCTCCTCCACCACCTCCGGCGCCACGTTGAGGTTGACCCCCAGCGCTTCGAGGACATCGGCGCTGCCGCACTGGCTGGAAACCGAGCGGTTGCCGTGCTTGGCCACCGTCACCCCGGCCCCGGCCACCACGAAGGCGCAGGTGGTGGAAATGTTGAAGGTGCCGGCGCCGTCGCCGCCGGTGCCGCAGGTGTCCACCACCGTGTCGGCGCCGGTCTGGATGCGCACCGCCTTGCGGCGCATGGCCCGGGCCGCGCCGGCCAGTTCAGCGAAGGTCTCCCCCTTGGTGGCCAGGGCAGCCATGAAGGCGCCGATCTGGGCATCGGTGATCTCGCCGGAAAAGATGGCGCCGATCATCTCGGCCATGGCGTCCTCGGACAGGTCCTGGCGGCGCACGATCTGTTGCAGGTATTGGCGAAACATGTCGCTTCCTTCTTAAACTTTCTCGGGTTTTGCGCCGACGGCCAGGTTGACGAAATTGCGCAGCAGGCGTTTCCCCACCGGCGTCATGATCGATTCGGGGTGAAACTGGATCCCCTCGGTGGGGTGAGCGGTATGCCGCAGGCCCATGATTTCGCCCTCCTCGTCCTCGGCGGTCACCGTCAGGCAGTCGGGCAGGCCCTCCCGGGCCACGGCCAGCGAGTGGTAGCGCATGGCCTGGAACGCTCCGGGGAGGCCGGTGAAAACGCCCGTCCCGTCGTTGGTGACGGTGGATGTCTTGCCGTGCATCAACCGGCGCGCTGCCACCACCTGGGCCCCGAACACCGCGGCGATGGCCTGGTGGCCCAGGCAAACCCCAAGGATGGGAACCTGCCCCGAAAAGCGGCGGATCAGGTCCATGCAGATGCCGGCGTTTTCCGGCCGCCCGGGGCCGGGGGAGATGACGATGCCCGCCGGCGGCCGCACGGCAACGGTTTCGACGTCGATCCGGTCGTTGCGCACCACCTCGACGTCCATGGCCATCTGGCGCAGGTACTGAACCAGGTTATAGGTGAACGAGTCGTAGTTGTCGATCATCAAAATCATGGCGGGCTTCCGGGGTTCGAGGTTCAAGATTCCAAGGGGCCCCAAGGGACCAAGCTTCGAGCATCCAGTTTCAAGTTTCAAGGCAGGGGTTGATCATGTCCTTCGTTTGGCCCCTTATTCTGCCCCCAGGGTCAAAGCCCGTTGGAGGGCCATGGCTTTTTGCACCGTCTCCAGCCGTTCGCGCTCCGGGTCGCTGTCGGCCACGATGCCCGCGCCGGCGCGCACGGTGAGGGTATCGCCTTCGATGCAGGCGGTGCGGATGGTAATGGCCAGGTCCATGTTGCCGCCGAAGCCGACGTAGCCCACGGCGCCGCCGTAGGTACGCCGGGGGCTGTTTTCCAGCTCGGCGATGATCTGCATGGCCCGCACCTTGGGCGCGCCGGAAAGAGTGCCGGCCGGGAAGGTGGCCCGGATCAGCTCCCAGGCGTCGCAGTCCGGCCGCAGGTCGCAGACAATGTTGGAGACCAGGTGCATCACGTGGCTGTAGCGCTCCACGAACATCAGGTCCGTTACTTGTACCGTGCCGGTTTCCGCCACCCGGCCCAGGTCGTTGCGGCCCAGGTCCACCAGCATCAGGTGCTCGGCGCGCTCTTTTTCGTCCACTAGCAGCTCGTTGGCCAGGGCTCGGTCTTCCTGTTCGTTGCGGCCCCGCGGCCGGGTTCCGGCGATGGGGCGCAGGGTGGCCACCCCGTTTTCCAGGCGCACCATGGTCTCGGGGGACGAGCCGATCAGGGTGAGCGCATCCAGATGCATGAAGAAGAGGTAGGGCGACGGATTGACGTAGCGCTGGGCCCGGTAGAGGGTCCATGGATCGGCCGGCGCCTTGCAGGTAAACGGCTGGCTGATCACCGCCTGGATGATATCGCCGGCCCGAATGTAGTCCTTGACCCGCGAGACCCGCTGCCGGAAGACTTCTTCCGCCAATACCGGCGCCAGATGCCGGGCCGATGACGGGACCGGCAGGGGCGCCGCAGGCCGTTGGATGGTTTTCAGCAGCTCTTCCAGTTTGCCGAGGGCGGTCTCGTAGGCGGCCGGCGCTGCCGCCGGGTCCGAAACAAAGGCGGTGACCACGCACTGGAGGGTGTGCTGCAGGTTGTCGAAGATCACCAGGGCTTCGGGAATGACGAAGTGGGCCAGCGCCTGGTCTTGCGGCAGCCGATTTTCGATGGGTTCGAAAAACGAGACCATCTCGTAGCTGAGATATCCCACCATGCCGCCCCAGAACCGCGGCAACTGCGGCAGGCGCGCCGGCCGGTAGGCGGCCATGTGGGTGCGCAAAACGGCCAGCGGGTTGCCGTGGTGGGGGATTTCGTGCTGGCGGCCGTTTTCCTCGATGCGCACCACCTTGTCGAAGACCCGCAGGTGGCAGCGCACGGCGGTGCCCAGGAAGCTGTAGCGGCCCCAGCGCTCTCCGCCTTCAACGCTTTCGAGCAGAAACACCGGCCCGCTTCCCTGGTAGAATTTTCCCAGCAGCCCCACCGGGGTGTCGGTGTCGGCGAGGATTTCGGCGCAAACCGGGATCACGTTGTGGGCCCGGGACAGGTTCAGAAAGGTTTTCCTGTCCGGAAAGCGTGACAGACGCATCGGCCATCTCCTTGGAACGGGTTTCAAAACCCCGCCTGAGGCCCGCTTTCGGCGTTGCAGGCCTCCTCAAAATACTCACTACTACTTGTGTCTGCTGCGTTTTTTCGTCTGCCTGCGCCTTGATCTCAGACCTGATCCGGGGTTCGGAAACCCGTTCCAGGCACCCGCCGCTTCCGCGGCCCTGAAAACAAAGGACCGCAGGCGGGGGGCTGCCTGCGGTCCTTTGTCTTGGTTGATGCCCGAAAACGGCCTCCGCGGCAGACGGCTAGGGCCGATGCCACCATCCACGGCGCACCGCGGCCGGGTCGTTTTCGTCGAAATAGGCGCAAGGAGTGATCATGGTTGGTTCAATAAGGAAAAATCGGTTCAGTTGTCAAGACAAATTTAGGTGGTTTCAAATTCGGCCGCACGCCCCCAAAAAGCGCTTGACAAGGCATCCTTTCCTCACTTAGCGTGATTTTGAATGAAACTCAAGCAAGGCGTTTCCAGGATGCGAATGAACGCGACGGCAACTTTCGAGGTGGTATGGCAGTGGCGCTGGTGCGTCGGCCCCAGGGGCTGATCCCGCCGGTCGAAGGTTCGCGTTTCATCGCAGCGATCATCATCTTCAGGGACCGTGGGCAGCCCGAGCCCACGGTCCCTTGCGGTTTTGTGCCGGGGCCGGGGGAGAGTTCTGCCACGGCCCCGCTTTTTTTCGCCCGTACCGCGCCGGCAGCTCGGGCGACATAGGAAAAGGAGATCATCCCATGCTCGTCGTCATGGACAAAACCGCGACCGCCGAACAGATCCAGTCTGTCATCGACGTCATCGAAGCCCGGGGGTACATCGCCCGGCCCATTCCCGGCGGCGACCGGGTTTCCATCGGCATCCTCAACAATCCGGGGCCGGTGGACCCTTCGCTGGTCGTTGGCCTTCCCGGGGTCAAGGAGGCCATCCGCGTTACGCGCCCCTACAAGCTGGTGAGCCGCGAGATCAAGCCCGGCGACACCATCGTCGATGTGGGCGGCGTGCCCATCGGTGGAGAACACCTCACCATCATCGCCGGACCGTGCGCCATCGAGAGTCTCGACCAGGCCATGACCATCGCCCGGCACGTCCAGCGGGCCGGCGCGCAGCTCTTCCGGGGCGGGGCCTACAAGCCGCGTACCTCCCCTTACAGCTTCCAGGGCATGGGCGAGGAAGGGCTGAAAATTCTGGCCCGGGTGCGCGAGGAAACCGGCATGCCGGTGGTCACCGAGGTGATGGACGAGGCCACCTTCGACCTGGTGGAAGCCTATGCCGACATGCTGCAGATCGGGACCCGCAACATGCAAAACTTCTCCCTCCTGCGCCGTGCCGGCCATTCCCACCGACCGATTCTGCTCAAGCGCGGCATGGCCGCCACGGTGGAGGAATGGCTCATGGCGGCGGAATACATCCTCGAAGGGGGCAACGGCGCGGTGGTGCTTTGCGAGCGCGGGGTACGCACCTTCGTCAACCACAGCCGCAACACGCTGGACCTCTCTTCGGTGCCGGTGGTGCGCAAGGAGAGCCACCTGCCCATCGTGGCCGACCCGAGCCACGCCGCCGGCCGCCGCGACCAGGTGATTCCCTTGGCCCGGGCTGCGGTGGCCGTGGAGGCCCACGGCCTGATGGTGGAAGTGCACCATGCGCCGGCGCAGGCGTTGAGCGATGGGGCCCAATCCCTCTACCCGGAGCAGTTCGCGCTGTTGATGCGCCAGGTGACCGACATCCATGCCGCTTTCCAGCATGCATCCCCCCCGTTGCCTGATGGATGCCCGCAAGGGGTTTGAAGGGGGCCGCGGTGTTTGTTTTCGCCGGCAGCCAGAAGGAGGGTGGGGGGGCTCCCCGCCTTGATGCCGAAGGCGGCCAGGAAGCGTATCAGAAACCAAAATGATTCGTGATGATTTCCGGGCCGAGGCAGCAATGACGGAGAGCCGGATATCTGATTGATTTTGTTGACAGCCATAGGAAAACATGGTTTTTTCAGCCTCCTGGCATCGATGGGGATGCCGACCTGATGGCAGGCTTTCGGCGGGGGTGTCTGACACCGGTCGATCCGCGACGATGGTTTTTGAACCGCCTGCCGAAAACCGCGCTTGCGGCGTCAGCGGCGACGCCGCCCAGCCCGACGGAGGAGACAATGAAAGACATCATGCAGTTGGTCAAGGAGCGGGACCCGGGAGAAAAGGAGTTTCACCAGGCGGTCGAGGAGGTGGCCGAATCGATTCGGCCCGTGCTGGACAAGAATCCCATCTATCGCAACGCCAAGATCATGGAGCGGCTGGTGGAGCCGGAGCGGGTGATCCTGTTTCGCGTGCCGTGGATGGACGATGCCGGCGAGATTCACGTCAACCGGGGGTTTCGCATCGAGATGAACAGCGCCATCGGTCCCTACAAGGGCGGCTTGCGCTTTCACCCGTCGGTCAATTTGGGAATTTTGAAGTTTTTGGCCTTCGAGCAGGTGTTCAAGAATGCCCTGACCACCTTGCCCATGGGCGGCGGCAAGGGGGGATCGGACTTCGATCCCAAGGGGCGTTCGGACAACGAGGTGATGCGTTTTTGCCAGAGCTTCATGTGCGAGCTGTTCCGCCACATCGGGCCCGACACCGACGTACCGGCGGGCGATATCGGGGTCGGCGCGCGGGAGATCGGTTACCTGTTCGGCATGTACAAGAAACTGCGCAACGAGTTCACCGGGGTGCTTACCGGCAAGAGCCTCGGCTGGGGCGGCAGCCTGATCCGGCCCGAGGCCACCGGCTACGGCTGTGTCTATTTCGCCGCCGAGATGCTCGCCACCCGCAACCAGACCCTCGAAGGCAAGACCTGCCTGGTGTCCGGCTCGGGCAACGTGGCCCAGTACACCATTGAAAAGCTGCTCGACCTGGGCGCCAAGGTGGTGACCTTCTCGGATTCCTCGGGCTACATCTACGACGAGGCGGGGGTGGACCGCGACAAGCTCGCCTACCTGATGCGCCTGAAGAACGTGAGCCGGGGACGCGTCAAGGAATACGCCGAAAAGTATCCGGCGGCCGTCTACACCCCGGTGGCGCCGGGCCGGGAGGACAATCCCCTGTGGAACCACCGCGCCGACTGCGCCTTTCCCTGCGCCACCCAGAACGAGATCAACGCCGTGGACGCCCAGCACCTGGTGGACAACGGCGTGATCCTGGTGGCCGAAGGCGCCAACATGCCCACCACGCCCGGCGGGGTGGACATCTTCCTGGACCACAAGCTGCTCTACGGCCCGGGCAAGGCGGCCAATGCCGGCGGCGTTTCGGTCTCGGGGCTGGAGATGTCCCAGAACAGCATGCGCTTGAGCTGGTCGCGCGAGGAGGTGGACGGCCGCCTGCGCACCATCATGGCCAACATCCACCAGACCTGCGTTGACGCCGCGGCCCGCTACGGGCTGGTGGGCAACTACGTGGCCGGCGCCAATATCGCCGGTTTCACCAAGGTGGTGGATGCCATGATGGACCAGGGACTGGTCTAGCCCCTCGGATGGGGTCAAGGCGCCTTTAAAGAGCGATCGGGAACCGGGCCATCAACCGGTTCCCGATTTTCTTTGAGCCCCGAAGGGAATTTCGGATTTTAAATTTCAAATTTGAGATTCCTGCCTGGGGCCGGTAGCCTGAGGAAGGGGCGGCGGGCCGCAACCCGCCGCCCCGTACAAAGGAAGGAAGGAACAGCCGGGGGATGGGACACAATCGGGGGTGTGCCTTATCCCCGTGCGATGGCTCGCACCTAAAAATACCTTAATCCCGGATAGCCCAGAGTCAAGTGCGGTGCCAAAAGGAAAATGCGGTGAATGAAAAATCCGAGTGGCTACCGGTGGTCAGCCTGCTGGCGGCCACATTGCTGTGGGCCAGCAGCTTCGTGGCCCTGAAAATCGCATTCGCCCATTTCGATCCCATGGTGGTGATTTTCGGCCGCATGCTGGTGGGAAGCCTCTGCTTTCTCTTTTTGCCGGCCACTTTTCGCGGTCTCACCTACCGTTCCGGGGACCTGCGGCGGCTCGCCTTCATGGCGCTTTGCGAACCCTGCCTCTACTTCATCTTCGAGGCCAAGGCCATCGAGAACACCACCGCCAGCCAGGCCGGGATGATCACCGCCATCCTGCCGCTGCTGGTGGCCGTGGTGGCGCGTCTCGTGCTCAAGGAGCACCTGACCCGCCGTACCCTGGTGGGTTTTTTCATCGCCATTGCCGGCGTGGTCTGGCTCAGCCTGGCCGCGAAGGCGGAGGTCACCGCCCCCAACCCGCTGCTGGGCAACTTCTACGAATTTCTCGCCATGGTCTGCGCTACCGGCTACGTGATTCAACTCAAGGGGCTTACCTCACGCTACAATCCGTTTTTTCTCACCGCGGTGCAGGCCTTTGCCGGCAGCATCTTTTTTTTCCCCCTGATGTTTGTTCCGCCAACCACCCTGCCGACCCACTTCAGCCTCACCGGGGTGGCGGCGGTGATGTACCTGGGAGCTTTCATCACTCTAGGCGCCTACGGATGTTACAATTACGGGGTGTCGCGGATCCCGGTGAGCCAGGCCACGGCGTTTATCAACCTCATTCCGGTGTTCGCCGTGATCCTCGGCTGGCTGGTTCTCGGCGAGACGTTCACCGGCAGCCAGTACCTGGCCGCGGCCATCGTCTTCTGGGGGGTGTATCTCAGTCAGAATCGGCGGAGGCCGTCGAAAGCCGCAGTCCGATAAATCGGGAGCGTCTTTTTTCAGAGAGAGATTCGGAAGGATGCTGCGGATATCCTGCAACGCGACTAAAGCAGGGTAAAGCCTGCCTCGCTGAAATGCCGGTCGCAAGCGAAGGCTGTCTCGATTTCCAAGGCTTGCATGATCTCGAAGCTCAGGCAATCCACAAGACTCAAATGCCGGGACTGCTCTGCGTAAAGCCGTTCGACGCCCCGGCGATACCAGTCTCGGTTGATCCAGACCACTTCAAGCAAAGGAAACAGTCGTGCCTGGAAATCTCTCACGGCGGACAACCCGACCCTTCGCTGCAAAAGGGCTATTGTTTCAACCAAAACAAAGGAACTGGTGACAAGTTCAGCCGCTTCCGAGGCAAGCCGATGGAATGCCGCCTTTGCCCGTTGGTGACCTTTATCGTTGGCGACCAACAAGGCATAGAGGCTAGATGTGTCGGCGAAGGTCCTCACTCGACGAAGGCCTCTTCCAGGTAGCGGTCGTGGTTCTCCGACACGTCCTCGACGTCGGCGGTATGCTTGCCGACAATCGCACTTGCTTGCCGATACGCGCTGTGACGGTCCGGTTTTTCGGACACAAGATACTGATCCACGGCGGTACGGATCAGTGCGGCAAGAGATTTGTCCGAAGCCCCGGCCAAACTTTTCAACCTTTGGACCTGCTCTTCGGTCAATTGAATCTGGGTGCGAATCATGGCATTTCCTTTTGTAATCAGATTTGCCTTTTTGTAATCATGTGCTGGTCCGAAATGGTTGTCAAGTTACTCTTCGCGCAAACTGCCAAAATTGTCGATTCAATACAGTCTGTTGAAAACCAGCCAAAAATCGGGGAACGACTTGGCCACCACTTCCGGTTGGCGGATCACCACGCCCTCGGTTTTCAGACCGGCCACGGCGAAGCTCATGGCCATGCGGTGGTCGTTGTAGGTCTCGATGACTGCGCCCACAGGCCGGCCCCCCCAGATGCGCAGCCAGTCGTCGCCGGTGTCGGCCCGAATGCCCATGCGGCTCAGTTCCGCTGCCACGGCGGCCAGCCGGTCGCTTTCTTTTTCCCGCAGATGGGCGACGCCGGTGATGGTCGTCGTTCCGGCGGCGAAGGCCGCCACCACCGCTAGGGTCGGCACCACGTCGGGCATGTCGGCCATGTCGATTTCCACCGCGGATAATGGTCCGCCCTTTACCGCCACCCCGTCGGATTCAAAACCAACCCGGCAACCCATCCGCTCCAGGACCCGCAACAATCCCAGGTCTCCCTGAAGGCTGTCGCGGCCGATGCCGCGCACTTTCACCCGCCCGCCGGTGATCGCCGCGGCGGCCCAGAAATAGCTGGCCTGGCTGCAGTCGGCTTCCACCGGGATCTCGGTGGCCCGGTAGCGCTGACCGCCGGGAATGGTGAAGCGGGTATAGCCGTCGCGGGTCAAGCGGATGCCGCAGCGCTCCATGATGGCGCAGGTCAAATCGACATAGGGCCGGGACACCGGGCCGCGCGCCACCTCGATATCAACGGTTTCACGGCAGCACGGGGCGATGAGCAGCAAGCCGGAGAGAAACTGGCTGCTCAGGTGGCAGTCGATGCGCACCGGTCCGCCGATGGCATTTCTGCCCACGATTTCCACCGGAGGGCATCCGTTTGAGACCAGGGAGCGGGCCGGCACCCCGATCTGGTTCAGGGCGACGAGCAGATCGCCCATTGGCCGCTGGGCCATGCGCGCCGATCCCTGGAGCACGTAGCGCCCCTGGCCCAGCGCCGCCACGGCGGCCAGCAGGCGCATCGAGGTACCGGAATTGCCCAATTCAATCGGCGCTGAAACCGGATCGAAACGGCCGCCGCAGCCATCGATGATGAGGTCCGGGCCGTCTGGGCGGGTCGAAACCCCCATCTGTTCCAGGGCCGCCAGGGTCAGGCGGGTGTCCTCGCTGTCAAGCATGCCCGTTACCCGGCAGGGGCCGTGCGAGAGGGCCGCGGCGATGAGGGCGCGGTGGGTGTAGCTCTTGGACCCGGGCACGGAGACGGTACGGTCGGTGATCCGGAGGGGTCGGATGATTTTCATGGCATGGACTCGTCTGACGACAGGGCAAAACGATTGCCCGTTAACGGCTTTTGAACGAAACGGCGGAAGACACCCTGGATGCCATCAAAAAACAGCTGCTTGCCCATGACGATGTGTCAAAGTAGGCGACAACGCCTCGATCACTGCCTGGCGCATTACCGTCACCGGGGCGGCGACCCCGGTCCAGCGTTCGAACTGGGCCGCCCCCTGGAAAACGAGCATCTGCACCCCGTCCACGGTGGTGCAGCCCAGCCGCCGGGCCGCGGCCAGCAACGTCGTTTCCAATGGGTTGTAGACGATGTCCATTACTACCATGGCCGGATCCAGGATGGCCGCGGCCACCGGCGCAGCCCCGGCATCCGGCGCCATCCCCACCGGGGTGGTGTTGACCAGGATTTCAGCCCTCCAGCGGGCGAGATTGTCCATCCGGCCCCATTCCAAGTTCATTTGCCGGGCCAAGGCGGCGGCCCTGGGAACGGTGCGGTTGAACAGGGCCACCTTCGCCCCGGCATTGGAAAGGGCCCAGGCCACGGCCCGCGCCGCTCCGCCGGCACCGAGGATTGCAACCCGCCGTCCGTCTACGGCGGTTACGGTTTCCAGGGCTTTCAGGGCGCCGAGGCCGTCGGTGTTGGTGCCTTTGAGCACGCCGGATTCGTTGGAGATGGTGTTCACCGCACCGATGCGCCGGGCCGTGTCGTCGATCTCGTCCAGCAGGGGCATCACCGCGACCTTGTGGGGAATGGTTACGCTGACGCCGCGGATCCCCAAGGCACGGATACCGGCAACGGCTACCGGCAGGTCGGTGACCCGAAACCCGACGTACACGCCGGGCAGGCCGCAGGCGGCCAGGGCGCGATTGTGCATGGCCGGCGACAGGCTGTGGGCCACCGGGTCACCGATGACGGCATACACCGGGCTGTTGGCTTGCATGGGCATAGTTTTCTAAAATTAAAAATGAGCTAAAGGGCCTAAGGTGGAAGTATCGCCCCGCTCCGGTGGTTTTTACAACCGATAGAATTCTTTTTCCAGGATAGACAGGGGGATCGGTCGTACCACGGCCCGACCCAAGGCTTTCAGCAGCACGAAGTGAACCTGGTCGCCGGCGCGCTTCTTGTCTTTTGCCAAGGCATCGATCAGGGCCTCGGGCTCGCCGGCAATGCCGGTGGGCAGGCCATAGGCGGTGATCAGATCGATCAAACGCCGGGCGTCGATCCCGGCCAATGATCCCAGGGTGCACGAGAGGCGCGCCGCCAGGGCCATGCCCCGGGCCACCGCCTCGCCGTGAGGCGCGCCGGTGACCTTTTCCACCGCATGGCCGAAAGTGTGGCCGAAATTGAGCTGGCGCCGCTCGCCGCTTTCCCGCTCATCCCGGGCCACCACGGCGGCCTTGATTCGCAACGAGCGGTAGACCAGGTCGGCGATCACGTCGGGATCAAGGCCCAGGGCCGCATCCCGTTGTGTTTCGAGCCGCTCGATCAGCTCAAGGTCGGCGATGGCGCCGTGCTTGATGATTTCGGCCATGCCGCAACCGACTTCCCGCGCGGGCAGGCTGGCGAGCACGGTGGGATCGCACCAGACGGCCTCGGGCTGGACGAAGAGGCCCACCATGTTCTTGTAGCCGTCGAGGTTGACGCCGTTCTTGCCGCCCACCGAGGCGTCCACCTGGGCCAGGAGGGTCGTGGGGGCAAAGCCGAATCGTACCCCGCGCAGGTAAGTGGCGGCGGCAAAGCCGGCCAGATCGCAGACCACCCCACCGCCGATGGCCAGCACGAAGCTGTCACGGTTCAACCCCAGGGCGATGAACCGGCGGCAGACCGCTGCCAAGGTGTCGAGGGTTTTGGCGGTCTCGCCGGTGCCGATTTCCACCACCGGGCAAGCAGGAAAACGATTGCCGAGTGCTTGTTGCACCACGGGGTCGGTGACGATCACGGTGCGATCCAGCGGCAGGGCCGCCGGAATGTCTTCGAGGCGGGCGCCGACGTAAATGGTCGAACAGCCGCTGCGGCCTTCGATAGAGATGGTTTTCATGGGGTGGCCATTTGGGAATGATGATTATCGGTTATCGGTTATCGGTTATCAGTTATCGGTTATCAGTTATCAGTTATCGGTTGTCAGTTATCAGTTATTCGTTTGTTGGTAGTTGGTGGTCGCTGTTTTTTGGTTTTGCCTGATAACTTTTAACCGACAACAGATAACCGATAACAGATAACCGATAACCGATAACAGATAACCGACAACAGATAACAGATAACCGACAACTGTTTCATCCCGCCCGGCGGGCGGCCTCGTCGGCGCCCCGTAGCCGCTGGTCGGCCCAGCGCAGTAACTGCTCGGTGGTTTCCCAGGAGATGCACTCGTCGGTGAGCGACACCCCGTAGCGCAGCTTGCCGGGATCGCCGGTGAATTTCTGGTTGCCCTCGAACAGGTTGCTTTCCAGCATGAGGCCCACGATGCTCTCGTTGCCCCGCAGGCGCTGCTCGATGATGTTGCGCCAGACGATGGGCTGGCCCTGGTGCTTTTTCAAGCTGTTGGCGTGGGAGCAGTCCACCACGATGGCCTCGGGCAGCCCGTTGGCCACCAGTTGCATGCGGGCCGCCTCAATGCTGGTGCTGTCGTAGTTGGGCTGGCGGCCGCCGCGCATCACCAGGTGACCCTGGGGGTTGCCGGTGGTGGTGACGATGCAGGTATGCCCCCGCCGGTCGATGCCCACGAAGCTCTGGGAGACCCGGGCCGCCAGCATGGCGTTGATGGCCACCGCCAGGTTGCCGTCGGTGCCGTTCTTGAACCCCACCGGCATGGACAGCCCGCTGGCCATTTCCCGGTGGGTCTGGCTTTCGGTGGTGCGGGCGCCGATGGCGGCCCAGCTCACCAGACCGTCCACGTACTGGGGCGTGATGGGATCAAGCATCTCGGTGCCTGCCGGCAGCCCCAGTTCGCTGATGGCCAACAAGATGCGCCGCGCCCGGTAAAGCCCCTCCTCGATGTCGCAGGTGCCGTCCATGCGCGGGTCGTTGATCAACCCCTTCCAGCCCACGGTGGTGCGCGGTTTTTCGAAGTAGACCCGCATCACCACCAGCAGGGTTTCGCTCACTTCCCGGCTCAGGGCCGCCAGGCGTTCGGCGTATTCGAGGGCCGCCTTTTCGTCGTGGATCGAGCAGGGGCCGCAGATGACCATCAGGCGCCGGTCGCTGCCGTCCAGGATGCGGCCGATGGCCTCCCGGCCGGCCAGCACGGTCTCGTAGGCCGCGGCGCTGGCGGGCAGCATTTCCTTGAGCCGATCGGGGGGCAGCAGCGGCCGGTAGTCCTTGATGCGCAGGTCGAAGGTCGGTTTCATCGCGGGTTCCTTTCATCGGCGCCGGCGGTGCCGTGGGCCGAAACGCGAAGGCCGCGGTCGGATCTGTCTTTCCGCTCGCGGCCCGGCATGAAACCGAAAAAGGCCGCAGGCGGTTTCCGATCCGCCCGCGGCCTTCTGTGGTTGAAGTGGTCTGGCTTCAGCGCACCCGGGGCGGACCGGTCCGGTAGGCGTAAAAATAATAGCCCCGATATCCGAAAAAACCGCCCTGAGAAAAAGTACGCATCGTGCTCATCCCGTCTGGTTGCATTCTTGTCGACCCGATAACACCGGCGCCGAAAGGATGTCAACGATTATTTTGGGCGCTCCCCGGCCGTCAAATGTCGTAGTACAGGTAGAATTCATGCGGATGGGGCCGCAGACGCACCGGGTTGACCTCGTGGGCCGTCTTGTAGGCGATCCAGGTGTCGATCACGTCCTTGGTGAACACGTCTCCCTTGAGCAAAAAGGCATGGTCTTCTTTCAGTGCGCCCAAGGCTTCCTCCAGCGATCCGGGAGCCGAGGGGATGGTGGCCAGCTCCTCGGGGGGCAGGTCGTAGATGTTCTTGTCCAGCGGGTCGCCCGGCTCGATCTTGTTTTCGATGCCGTCGAGCACGGCCATCAGAATTGCCGAGAAAGCCAGGTATCCGTTGCACGACGGGTCGGGGGTGCGAAACTCGATGCGCTTGGCCTTGGGCGAAGCGGAATACATGGGAATGCGGATGGCCGCCGAGCGGTTGCGGCTGGAGTAGGCCAGGTTGACGGGCGCCTCGAAGCCCGGCACCAGCCGCTTGTACGAGTTGGTGGTGGGGTTGGTGAAGGCGCACACCGCCTTGCAGTGGGCCAGAATGCCGCCGATGGCCCAGAGAGCCTCCTGGCTGACGCCGGCGTACTTGTCCCCGGCAAACAGGGGCTGGCCGTCTTTCCAGATACTGATGTGGGTGTGCATCCCCGAGCCGTTGTCCTCGAAGATCGGCTTGGGCATGAAGGTGACGGTGTGTCCGGCGCGGTAGGCCGTGTTCTTGAGCACGTACTTGAACCACATGAGTTGGTCGGCCATCTGGACCAATGGCTTGAAGCGCATGTCGATTTCGGCTTGGCCGGCGGTGGCCACCTCGTGGTGCTGGCACTCCACGTCGATGCCCAACCCCTCGAGAATCATCATCATCTCGGTGCGTAAATCCTGGAACTTGTCGGTGGGCGGCACCGGAAAGTAGGCTTCCTTGGGCCGCGACTTGTAGCCGAGGTTCGGCCCTTCCACCCGGCCCGTGTTCCAGCTCGCTTCCACCGAGTCGATCTCGTAGAAGGCCAGGTTGCGACCGGATTCGTACTGGATGTTGTCGAAGATGAAAAATTCGGCTTCCGGACCGATATAGGCCGTGTCGCCGAGGCCGGTGCGCTTCAGGTAGGCCTCGGCCTTCTTGGCGATGTGGCGCGGGTCGCGCGAATAGGCCTCGCGGGTGATGGGATCGGCGATGTCGCCGATCATCACCAGGGTCGGCACCTCGAAAAACGGGTCGATCTTGGCGGTGGCCGCGTCGGGGATTACCAGCATGTCGCTGGCGTTGATCGGTTGCCAGCCGCGCATGCTCGATGCGTCGAAGCCGAAGCCGTCCTCGAAGCTGCCTTCGTCCAGTTCCTTGACCGGAACGCTGAAGTGCTGCCACATGCCGGGGAAATCCATGAAGCGGATATCGACGACCTTGACGTCTTCTTCCTTTGCCATCTTGAGGGCTTCCGCGGGTGTCATGCCTTGTCTCCTTGGTGTCGGGTTGAAAAACGTTGCCTGAAAAATAGCGATACCTGACAAATATCCGTTGCCGTTTGCTGGTTGCCGGAGGTTAATTCATCCGGCCGATCGGTCCGATTCGTCGGGGTCAGAGTTTCCCGCCGTCTAGATCGCGTCGCTGCCCCGCTCTCCGGTGCGCACCCGGATAGCCTCTTCGATGGGTACCACGAAGATCTTGCCGTCGCCCAGCTTGCCGGTGTTGGCCGCCTTTTGGATCGTGTCCACTACTTTGTTCGTTAGGGCCGTCGGCACGACGATCTCCAGCTTGATCTTGGGGATGAAATCCACCACATACTCGGCCCCGCGGTAGATTTCCTTGTGGCCCTTCTGGCGGCCGTAGCCCTTGACTTCCGAGATGGTCATCCCCTGGACGCCGATTTCGTTGAGGGCTTCCTTGACGTCGTCGAGCTTGAAGGGCTTGATGATGGCTTCGATTTTTTTCATGCTCATTTTGGGTCACTCCTCACTTGGTGGGTCTGCACCTATTGAATTTCAAAGGACCGCTCTCCGTGGACCGCGTTATCCAGGCCGGCGGGGCCGGCGGTGAGCAGCAAAGTGCCGAGAGCGGCGGTTGCAGCGCTTGCCTTCATGGGGTCGGGTCTCCTTTGCGGAGGGCATCGGGATCAGGGATCGGGGCTTCCGGTCCCTGGTACAGCACCGTCATGACGATTTCTTCGATGGCCGCCACCTGGTCGGGGCGGTCCACCTTCTGGCCGTCGAAATCCCTGACATAGAACACGTCCACCACCTGGTCGACGTTGGTGGCCACCCGGGCCACCCAGATGTCCAGCCGGCAGCGCAGCAGGGCGTCGGTAACCCTGTACAGGAGGCCGGGAAAATCGTGGGCGAAGACTTCGATGATGGTGAAAAAGCTCGAGGCGCTGTTGTTGACCACCACCCGGGGCGGCCGCCGGTCCACCGCTGCCTGGGCCGGCCGCCAGGAGGCGATTTTTTCTTCCAGCGCGGCGGTCAGATCGAGGCGGCCGGCCAGGGCGTGGCGCAGGTGGCTTTCGGCGCGCTGCCAGCGCTCATCCTCGAAGATGGGGTCGGGCGGCGGCGTGACCTCGAAGACGTCCAGCGCCAAGTTGTTGCGCCAGGTGTAGACCTGGCAACCGAGGATGTTCATCCCGTTCAAGGTGAAGATGCCGGCGATCTTGGAAAACAGCCCAGGTCGATCCTTGGCGCAGATGGTCACCGTTCGGGTGGCGCCGCCGTGGGGCTTGGCGATGTCCCAGACGAAATCAGCGTTGCCCAGGCGCCGGTACAGGGCCGCATGAACCAGGATGTCCGCCGTGGGGACATAGAGCAGGTAGCGTGGCGACATGAACCGAATCAGGCGGCCCATCTCTTCGGCATCGGCCGGATCGGCGGCGTCTTCCAGCAACTGCCGGCGCTTGGCCTCCACCAGGCTCACGGCTCTGCCGGTGGCCAGCTCGCCGCCTTCCAGGATGTTGAGAACCTTGAAGAAGAGTTCGCGCAGCAGGGTGGCGGTCCACTCGTTCCAGGCCTTGGGGCCGGTGGACAGCGAATCGGCCACCGTGAGCAGGTAGAGCATCCGCAGGCGCACGGGGTCCTGGATGTGCCGGGCGCAGGCGAGGGCCGTCTCCTCGTCGTTGATGTCCCTTCGCGTGGCGGCCTTGATGAGCATCAGGTGCTCGGCCACCAGGAAGGCCACCGTCTCGATCTCCTTTTCCCGATAGCCGATGCGGCCGAGAATCCGGCGTGCGATGGCCGCGCCGCGCGCCGCGTGGTCCCCGCCGGGGGTGCCTTTGCCGATGTCGTGGAGCAGGGCGGCCCAGAGCAGCGCCTTGCGCTGGCGCAGCATCTTGTAGAGTTCACCGCAGAGCGGATCGCCGGAGATGTCCTCGGCGGTGCCGAAGCCCTTGATGGCCCGCACCACCCGCAGCGAATGGCGGTCCACCGGGAACAGGTGGTAGGTGTCGTACTGGATGCGGTCGCGGATGGCTGCCAATTCGGGAATCAGCCGGAAGAGCAGACCGGTGCGCCGCATCTCCGACAACACGTTGAAAATCGGTGCCGGCCGCAGCAGGATCTGTTCGAAGACACGCAGGTTTCCCGGCTCGCTGAGGGTGCGCTCATCCACCAGGTGCAAAAATTCACGCACCAGGCGCTTGGCCTCGGTGCCCAGAGGAAGGTGCAGCCGGGCGGCCTGCTGGAAAATATGCAGCAGCAGGGCGGGTTGCGCCAGGATCTGTTCCGGGGCGGCAAAGGCCAGGCGGTCGGCCACGACTTCGATGCCCGCCGGCGCCGAGGAAGGCGTGTTGCGGGAACGCCGGTGCCGCAAACCGTAGCCCTGGTCATAGAGAAACATCAGGTGCTTCTCCTTGATGAACTCCATGTGCCCGTGAAGCCGGCCGAGGAAGCGTTCCACCGGCTGCTGGCCGTCGGCGGCGCTGTAGTGCATCGCCCGGGCGATTCGTACCTGCTGGTCGAAGTGCAGTTGGTCGTTTTTGCGGCCCGAGGCGTGATGCAAACGGTTGCGCACTTCCCAGACAAAACGCAGGGCCTCGTCGAAGGCGGCGTATTCGTCGGTGGTCAGGTAGCCGGCGTACTCCAGGTCCCGGCGCTGGTGCAGATTGGACTGGATGCGGGCGATCCAGCGCATGGTATGGTAGTCGCGCAGGCCGCCCCGGCCTTCCTTCAGGTTCGGCTCCAGCAGGTAGGACGAATCGCCGAAGCGCCGGTGGCGGGCCTGGTTGGTGCTCACGAGCCAGCGGATGATTTCGGCCTTTTTGGGGCGGATGACACTCTGGCGCAGGCGCTCGGTGAGCATGGCGTACAGGCGGCTCTGGCCGCAGACGAAGCGGGCGTCCAGCAGCGAGGTGAGCACTTCATGGTCCTGGCGGGCCAGGCGAAGGCATTCCCTTAGGCTGCGGGTGGCGTGGCCCACTTCCATCCCCGCGTCCCACAGGGGGTAAACCACTTCCCGGACCAGATCCTCGGCCTCCGCCGGGACCTTGGCTTCAAACAGCAGCATCAGGTCCACGTCGCTGTGGACGCACTGCTCGCCGCGGCCGTAGCCGCCCAGGGCCACGATGGCGTAGGGGTTGCGCACCAGGTTCAGATGCAGCCCGACGCGGCTGGCCTCGAAGCGGTCGCGAAAATAATCGTCCAGCAGCGTGGCGTGCGCCTGCAGCAGGTCGGCCTCCTCGCCTCGCAGAAAACGGGCCGTGAGGGCTTCACGGTCTCTGATAAGCCGCGCGGCGGGGGTGGCGTCCGGATTGTAGGCGGTGGCGTGTTTCGGGCTCATGCATCCAGCTTCCAGCTTGGTCTTCGATGACATTTACAGCAAGGGTTGTGCCATCAGTTTGGTTTGAATTAATTATTTTATTTTATCAAATGGTTGATATCTGGCGGGGGTGGCCGCAGGCAGGTGCTCTCCAATTCATTAATGTAATTTTTGTCAAAATAGTAGTACAAATTTGTAACGTGGCGGAGGGTAACCCGTGCAGCCCACTTTTTCAACATCTCGTTTCTAAATCTTGCGCGGGGCTTCCTTCCCTTCGCCATTCCGGACGCAGCGAGTAATCTGCATTCGGTGATACGGTGGGAAGCGGTAACAGGCTTTAATGGATTCCTTATCGCTTTGCCCCGGAGGTGATGGAAAGGATCTTCGATGGACCGCCTTCAGGCCAGTGAGGACACGGTGCTGGACACCGGAACCGGCCTGAGGTGGACCCGCGACGCCGCCCCGGCCGAATTTCCCCTGTCCTGGGGCGAGGTCCTGGCCTTGTTCAGGATTTTTACTGGTCGGCCACTACCAGCGCATATGATCCATGCTATGTCTGGGGGCCCTACACCCGGGACGGCGTGGTGGGGGTGGGATACAAGCCGCTGAAGGAATTTTACTTCTGGCCGGTGCGCTGAAACCGGAGGCCGCAAAAAAGCAAGAACAACGCCCGGCCGGAATTCCGGCCGGGCGTGCTTGTTTTGAGAGCAGGTTTACTTTTTCTTGAGTTCCTCGTCACGCAGGATGCGGCGCAGCACCTTGCCCACGTTGCTGGTGGGCACGGTCTCGCGGAACTCGATGTACTTGGGCCGCTTGTAGCCGGCCATGTGCTCCTTGCAGAACTCGCGTATCTCCTCCTCGGTGGCCGTCTGGCCCGGCTTGAGCTGGATGAAGGCCTTGACCGCCTCGCCGCTGCGGGCATCCGGCACGCCCACCACCGCCACTAGGGCCACCTTGGGATGCTTGTAGAGGATGTCTTCCACGTCGCGCGGATAGACGTTGAATCCGCCCACCAGGATCATGTCCTTCTTGCGGTCGGTGACCAGGATGTAGCCGTCCTCGTCGATGTGGCCGATATCGCCGGTGAGAAAGTAGCGCCGGCCGCCAATCTCGCGGAACACCGCCTCGTTTTCCTCCGGCTTGTTCCAGTAGCCCTGCATCACCTGGGGGCCGCTGATGGCGATCTCGCCGTCTTCGCCCTGCGGCAATTCCTTGCTGCCCGTCTCCAGGTCCACGATCTTGATGTCCGTGCCGGGAAGCGGAAAGCCGATGGAGCCGATGCGGCGCGTCTCCCGGCTCACCGGGTTGATGCTGACCACCGGGGAGGTTTCACTCAGGCCGTAGCCCTCGAAGATCACCGAGCCGGTGGCCTCCTCGAACTGGCGGCAGACCTCCGGCGGCAGCGGCGCACCGCCGGAAAAGCAGCCCATGATGGAAGTCAGGTCGTACTGTTTCAGGTTGGGGTGGTTGGTGAAGGCCACGAAGATGGTGGGCACGGCCGGCATCACGGTGGGCTTTTCCTTTTGCACCGACTCCAGCACGCCGGTGAAGGGCGGGTTGCCGGCGCGCGGATCCGGCACGCAGATGATGCGGCTGCCCGTGTGGCAGGCGAGCAGCAGGGCGGTGGTCATGCCGAAGCTGTGGTACCAGGGCAGCACGCCGAGAAAGGTGTGGAAACCGCCCCGGCGGATTTTTTCCGGCTTGCCGCCCGGTTCCTGCGCCAGGCGCATCCACTCGTCGATGGCGATGATATCATAGAGAAAGTTGCTGTGGGTCAGGGCCGCGCCCTTGGGCAGTCCGGTGGTGCCGCCGGTGTAGATGATCAGGGCCAGGTCGTTGAGGGGATCGATCTCTACCTTGGGTGGCTCGGGCCGCGCCGCGGCCACCACTTTGTCGAACATCAGGTGGTTCGGCTCGTGGCTGGCCGCCTTGGGGATCTTGCCCAGCAGCCCGCCGATAAACCCCTTGAGCGGCGGCAGGTAGGACTTGACGTTGCAGATCACCACCGTCTCCACCAGGGTGTTTTTCACTGCTTCGCAGGCGGTGGGATAGAAGACGGGATGGTCCATGCAAAACACGGCTCGCGCCCCGCTGTCGTTGAGCTGGTAGTTGAGCTCGCTGGGCGTGTAGAGCGGATTGCAGGTCACCGTGACCGCCCCCGCCTTGAGGATACCGAAGTACAAAGGCGCGTAGTGGGGCAGGTTGGGCAGGAAGATTGCCACCCGGTCTCCCTTGCGAATGCCCCGGCTCACCAGGAAGTTGGCGATGCGGTCGGCGGTGTCCTTGACCTGGGCGAAGGTGCGGCCGGCGCCGTTGAACAGGGTGTAGGTCTTGTCCGGGTAGGCGCGGGCCGCTTCGTCCAGGACGCTGAAAAGCGGTCTGTCGTACCCGGAAACGTCGCGGGCGACGCCCTCGGGCCAGTACGGAGTGGGCCAAATAGTCTCTGTCATGGTAGGTGTTCCTCCTTCCTCTTCGATAGAACCGGTGCAGCCCCCTTTCGCGGCGCCGGTCGATGATTTTGCCTGAAACATCCTTACAGGCGGCGGTGTTCTCCTGTCAACTTGTTGTTTCGACTTTCGATATCCGTGCAATCGCTCGGCATTTGAGGTATTGCTCGAAGAGGACCTGGTGGATGAAGCCCACCGGGCCGTGTCGAAGAGCTGAAGGTTGCCGGAAATTTTCCGGGGAATCGGTCCATCGTCACATACGAGTAGGAGGAGGGAGCTCTTCGTATTTTTCCCCACTCCAGGCAGGGGAACACGACGGGAAAGGGGAGCGCCATCCAGCCGGTGGGCCGATGCGCCAGGCCACGGCCCGTTGCGGCACCGCGGCGTTGAAGACAGGTACCACGCTGTAATGATTGACCCCTACAGAAAACAGGGTTAGGTTCATTGATAACCGGACTTTCGCCGTCCTGAACGGCTGACGCTGCCAGCATAAGGAGACGCGAAGATGGAAAAGCATCACAAGTTTTCCATGTGGTACGTCATTTTGGGCATCTGGGGGGTGCTGCTGCTGCACAACATCATGTTTTCGGCCCTGGCCGTCAAGATCATCCCCTACAGCGAGTTTTTGAGGCTGCTCGAGGAGGGCAAGGTCAGCGAGGTGGCGGTATCGGCCAACCAGATTCAGGGCAGGTTGGCTGACGGGATCGACGGCGGCGGGCAACTGTTTCGCACCGTGCGCGTCGACCAGGAGGTTTCCCGGATGCTCGAGCAGTACAACGTTACCTTCAAGGGCGAGATCGAATCGACTTTTTTGCGCGATCTGCTCTCCTGGGTGGTGCCGGTGGTGCTCTTCGTCGGGATCTGGGCCTACATGATCCGCCGCATGCAGGGCCAGCAGCCCGGGTTCATGAGCCTGGGCAAGAACAAGGCCAAGATCTACATGCAGGAAGACCTTGACGTGCGTTTCGCGGACGTGGCCGGGGTGGACGAGGCCAAGCAGGAGCTGGTGGAAGTGGTCGAGTTTCTCAAGGAGCCCGAGCGCTTCACCCATCTGGGGGGCAAGATGCCCAAGGGCGTTCTGCTCGTGGGCCCGCCGGGCACCGGCAAGACCATGCTGGCCAAGGCGGTGGCCGGCGAGAGCGGCGTGCCGTTTTTTTCGTTGAGCGGCTCGGAATTCGTTGAAATGTTCGTCGGTCTGGGGGCTGCCCGGGTGCGCGACCTGTTCGTCCAGGCCAAGCAGAAGGCCCCGTGCATCATCTTCATCGACGAGCTGGACGCCCTGGGCAAGGCCCGTGGATTTTCAGGCGTCGGCGGCCACGACGAGCGTGAGCAGACCCTCAACCAGCTCCTGGTGGAGATGGACGGCTTCGATTCCCAGGTGGGGGTGATTCTATTGGCCGCCACCAACCGGCCCGAGATCCTGGACCCGGCCCTGCTGCGGCCCGGCCGCTTCGACCGCCAGGTGCTCGTGGATCGGCCGGACAAGGCCGGCCGGGAGGCGATTCTCAAGGTGCATCTGAGAAACATCCAGGCGGCCGAAGACCTGGACGTGGATCGGATCGCCGCCATGACCTCGGGGATGAGCGGTGCCGACCTGGCCAACCTGGTCAACGAGGCGGCCTTGCTGGCGGCGCGCAACAACCGGGACCGGGTGGGAATGACCGAATTTGAAGAAGCCGTCGAGCGGGTGGTGGCCGGCCTGGAGAAGAAGAATCGCCTTATCAACCCGGAGGAGAAGAAGATCGTGGCCTACCACGAACTGGGTCACGCCCTCGTGGCCCTGGCGCTGCCCGGCACCGACCCGGTGCGCAAGATCACCATCGTGCCCCGGGGCATCGCCGCCCTGGGCTACACCATGCAGGTGCCCACCGAGGACCGGTTTCTGATGCGCCGCACCGAGCTGCTCAACAAGATCGCCACCCTGCTCGGAGGCCGGGCCGCCGAGGAGATCGTCTTCGGCGACATCTCCACCGGGGCCCACAACGACCTGTCCCGGGCCACCGATATCGCCCGCTCCATGGTGAGCGAGTACGGCATGAGCCAGAAGCTCGGCCAAGTCTACTTAGCCAAGGATCGTCGATTCCAGTTCCTCGGCGTCATGCCTGAAAGCCGGCCCGATTACAGCGAAGCCACCGCCGAGACCATCGACGAAGAAGTGCGCCAGATCATCGGCACCCAGTACCAGGTGGCCCGGGAAATCCTGGAGCGCCGGCGGCCGGTGCTGGAAAGTGCCGCCGCCCTGCTCCTGGAGAAGGAAAAAATTGACGGCGAAGAGCTGAAACGCCTCGTGGCGCAAAACGATGCCTGAAGCCCCTCGCCCCGCTCTTCGGGCTAATTTCCACCAAGCATCTGCTTGACGATGAGGCTTGCCCGGCGCATGTCTACCCCGGGCACCGCCTTGAGCCGGGCCATGACCTGGCCGGTGGCCCTGGGCGACCGATCGCTCAATTGTTCCACGATGGGGGTGATGAGCGCTTTCAGGGCCTCGTCGTCGAGCATCTTTGGCAGGTAGACCGCCAGGATCTCGTTTTCGGCCTTGAGCTTGGCCACCGTTTCGGCACGCCCCGAAGCCATGGCCTCCTCGTTGTTCTTGATGAACTTGCGGACCTTGGCCAGCAGCTCGTCGTCGTCCGGTTCGCGCACGGCCTCGCGGCGGGCGCCGGCCCGGGCCTCGGCGATCACCGTGGCCAGCAGGGTGGCCCGGGTGCGGTCGCCGGCTTTGAAAGCCGCCAGCCGGTCCCGGGTCAAGGTCTCCAGCAGTGTCATGTCTGCTTTCTCCACGTGCGGTTTCAGAGCCGCTTGATCAGACAAGTCCCCCCTCCCGAAGAGCAACGCCACGCCCAGGATGCGCCACCCGTTGACCGGATGGAAAGGCTTGCCCTATCCGGTGGGGCCACTATAATAGGAATCGGGCCGATTGCCAATGCCGCCGCCGGGCCTGCGGCGCGACACCGGCGGCATCGATGTTTTGCCAAGGAGGCACCCGATGACCTTTTCCCGTCGCACCATCCCCCTTTTTTTCGCCGCTGTGGCGATCTTTGGCTGCGCCACCGCCTACCAGAGCCAACCGCTGCCCTTCAAGCATCCCGACGCCTACGGCAACGCCACCCGCGTGGCCGGGACCACCGTGGGGGCCGAGGCTTACCATGACCGCCGCGCGGCCAGCGATGCCTTCGGTTTCGATGTCATCGGGGCGGGATTGCTGCCGGTGATGGTGGTGGTGGACAACCGCAGCGGCCAAACCTTTCAAATCTCCGCCGACCAATCCTTCCTCGAAGATGCCGCCGGCAACCTGTGGCCGGTGCTCGGGCGACAGGTGGCCCGGGAGCGGGCCGCCCGGTATTCCAGAACCGGAGAAATTTTGAAGGAGGGCGCCTACGGGGGGATTTGGGGCGCCGCCGCCGGCGGGCTTTTCGGCGCGGCCGTGGGCGTTGTCAGCGGCAGCAATGTCGGGGAGGCTCTGGGCAAGGGGGCGGCCATGGGGGCTGCGGCCGGAGCGGTGCTCGGCGGTGCCGAGGGCTACGGTCAGAACCGGGCCGGACAGACCATCGAGGCCGACATGCAGGCCAGGTCCATCGAGGACGTGGCCATCGCCCCGGGAAACCTCGCTCACGGGCTGCTGTTTTTTCCCGCCGAGGCCGGAGAGGCCCGGATTCTGAGGCTGCAGATCCGCCAGACGACCACCGGCAGGGCTTACACCGTTCGGCTTTTCCTGTAGGATGGCGGCGGTCTCGCCAGTGCCGCCAACGGCACCATGGCGGGCTTTGTCCGGGAACAACCGAAGGATGAGACAAGGCGGCATTTCGTGGAAGGCGATTTTCAAGCCGGGAGAGGCCGAAGATTTCTTTTCCCCGGCGCCTCCCGGCGATTTCGATCCAAGCGCCGAAGGCTTCAGCCCGGTCAACGCCTGGTGGCTCAGCGAGATGGCGCGTCTCGTCTACCGCCGCGATGAGGCCGCCCGGCGTCGGCAGAAGCCGACCCGCGGCGAGATTCTGGCCCGCTTCGGTTTGACGGAAAGGGCGACGTTTCGCGATGGCAACCTGTTTGCCGCCCTTTTCCAGTCGGTCCGGCAGACGGTGGATCCTTTCGCCGTGCTGGTCTTCCGGGGCTCCAGCGGCCACCTGGACAACTGGATGGCCAACCTGGCCGCCACGGCCCGCCCCTGGTCCACCGGGGGGAAAGTGCACGGCGGTTTCAAGCAGGCCCTGCTCGGGTTCTGGCTGCAGATCCTGGAAGCATTGTGCCGCATCGAGGTGCCGGTCTTCTACACCGGCCACAGCCTGGGCGCCGCCCTGGCGACGCTGGCGGCCAGCCTGCGGCCGCCGCGGGCCTTGTACACCTTCGGCTCGCCCCGGGTCGGGGACCGTCGCTTCGGGCGCACCCTGGACCGCCTGCCGGTGTTCCGGATCGCCAATCCGTTGGACATCGTTACCGATTTACCGCCTACCGGATGGCGCTCCGGTTTCCGTCACGTCGGTGAGCGGCACGTTCTGCCTGTCGCCCGTGACCGTTCTCCGAGGCCGGTTTCCGGAGCCCGGTTCCCGCCGCCGGTTTTTCTGGCTGAGCATGCGCCGATTTGCTATACGCTGGGCTTGAAGCGGGTGCTGCACCCGTCGGGCTGACGGCGTTTTACCCTTTTCACTGGAGGCTGCGACCGGCTCGAGGGAGATTGCCATGAAACTGACAGAATTCATGACCACCAAGATCGAATACATCGATCCGGACGCCACGGTCTACGATGTGGTGGAGAGGATGGTGGATCGGCGCATCCGGTCCCTGGTGGTGCGCAGTCCGAATGAAAAAGACGGCCACGGGGTCATCACGGCCCGCGACGTGGTGTTCAAGGTTCTGGCCAAGGGCATCGACCCCAGCCAGATGCGGGCCGACGAACTCGCTTCCAAGCCGCTGTTCTGCATCGATGAAGAGGCTAGCCTGGTGGACGCCCTCGAGGTGATGGAACAGCACAACGTGGCCCGGATTTTCGTCTGCCAGGGTGGACACATCGCAGGGGTCGTGGCGATGATGGACATCATGTGGGCCGTGCTGATTCTGCGGGCGAGGGGGGGGCATGTCTTTCGGTAAGTTCTTTTCCCGTGGCAGAAAGGAGCAGCAGGTCACCGAACGCATGGCCGATCACATCGACCTGCTCTGCGAGGCCTGCGCCATCTTCCACCAGTGCCTGGTTTCCGAGGACCGGCGCCTGGCGCGCAAAGTGCCGGACATGGAGCGCGAGGCCGACGTGATCCGCCGCGAGATCGTCTCCACCATTTACGCCGGCGCCTTTCTGCCCTACCTGCGGCCTGACCTGTGCCGCTTCGTTTCCCTGGTGGACGAAGTCTTCGACCTGCTCCAGGAAACTGCCAACATATTTGTTTACCGAACCGTGCCGGAGTCCCTCAAGGGAGAGTGCATCCGCGTGGCGCTGCTCAACCTGCGCATGTGCGAGCTGCTGCGCATCACCTACGGGGCGATGCTCGAGGGGGCCGACCTGAAGGAGAAGAAGCTGGGACTGCGCATCTATGAAAAAAAGATCGACGACATCAAATACGGCCTCCTCCGGGACATGATGGAAATCGAGGTCGACAATTTCTGGCAGGGGCGGCTGCTGGGCGAATTCATCGACAACCTGACCGGGATCAGCGACAAGATCGAAGATGCCAGCGATCATCTTGACGTGCTGAACGTGAGCATGCGCTGAGCATGTGGAAGATCGGCAGCGGGATATTTCTGGGGTGGACATTAGGGGCCAACGATTCGGCCAACATCTTCGGCACCGGGGTGACCACCGGCACGATTCGCTACCGCACCGCCATCTGGCTGACGGCGCTTTTTGTCATGGCCGGCGCGGTGGTCGAGGGCCCCAAGTGCATGCAGACCCTTGGCGAACTGTCCCGGTTGATCCCGCTGGAGGCGTTTTGCGTGGCCCTGGCCGCCGGCGTCACCATGGCCGTGCTCACCGTGCTGGCCCTGCCGGCTTCCGCCAGCCAGGCCATCGTCGGGGCGATCCTGGGGGCCGGCGTGCTGGCCGGCACCGCCGACTTCAGCCGCCTGTACCGCATCGTGGCCTGCTGGGTCTTCACCCCGATCTGCGCTTTGGCCCTCGGCTATCTCCTGTATCGCGGCCTCGCCTGGATGCTGGACCGTACCGTGCGCCGCCTGACCTACCGCAACTTCATCTACCTGGGAGGGATCCTGGTTGCCGGATGCTACGGCGCCTATTCCCTCGGCAGCAACAACGTGGCCAACGTGACGGGGGTTTATGTCGGCGCCGGACTGCTCTCGGCCCGGACAGCGGCTGTAATCGGCGGTCTGAGCATCGCCTTGGGGGCGTTGACCTACAGCCGGCGCGTGATGATGACGGTGGGCAAGGGGATTGTCCCCCTGGATCCCTTTTCGGCCCTGGTCGTGGTCCTGGCCCAGGCCATGACGCTGCACCTGTTTACCCAGGTGGGGGTTCCGGTCTCCTCGTCCCAGGCCGTGGTGGGCGCTGTGGTGGGGGTGGGGCTGATGGGCGACGTGCGCACCATCAGTGTCCGCATGCTGCTCAAGATTGCCATGGGATGGATCGGCACCCCGCTGTCCGCCGGCTTGATGGCCGTGGCCCTGATCCTGGGAGTCGATGCCGCCGCCCCGCTCTGGGGGCAGCACGTCGGTCCTCTGCTGGAGCGGCTCGGCATCACGGAAGCCATCTTTGTGGCGGTTCAATTTTATGGAGGTTGGCTGCGGTCCGTGATGGATGCCCTGGGGTGGTGAGGCAGGGGAGTTGTCGGTTATCCGTTAATAGTTGTCAGGAACCCCCAAAATCCTGGCGGCCGGATATCGCTCATCTGCCGCGGCTGGCGGTCGATTCCGAGGCCGCCTGCACCAGCTGATCGATTACCTCAACAACCCGCCCTGAGGCCCGGAAGATGCCCGAACTGCCCGAAGTGCAAACTATCGTCGATGACCTGGTCCAGGCCGGCCTGATCGGCCGGATCATCGTTTCCTGCACCATCTTCTGGCCGGGATGCCTGGCCGGGATCGATCAATACGCTTTTGCCGACGGCGTGTGCGCCCGACGCGTGGCCAGGCTGTGGCGCAGGGGGAAATACATCGGCTGCCGGCTCTCCAGTGGCCGGAGTCTTTTGGTGCACCTGCGCATGACAGGCCGCATGGTGATGCATGATTGGGCCGCGCCGTATGGCAAGCATGAGCACGTGGCCCTGGGGTTCGACGACGGCCGTGAGCTGCGTTTTTACGATCCGCGCAAGTTCGGGCGCATATGGCTGACGGACAACCCGGATGCCCTGCTCCACCGCTTGGGCCCCGAACCACTGAGCAGAAACTTCACCGCTCAGGTTCTGGCCGAGCGCCTCGCCGGCCGGCAACGGGCCATCAAGCCGTTGTTGCTGGACCAAACGTTTCTCGCCGGGCTGGGCAACATCTACGTGGACGAGGCCCTTTGGCAGGCGCGGCTGCACCCGTTGCAGGCGGCCGGGAGCCTGTCCATGGATCAGGTCCGCGCGCTGCACCGGGCCGTGCGCCAGGTCTTGCGCCGGGGTCTGGCCAACGGCGGTACCAGCCTGGGGCGCGGTCAGGGGAATTTCAGCGCCACCATTCGGGGAACCGGGCAAAACCGGCACGCCCTGAAAGTGTTCCGGCGCACCGGGCAGGACTGCCCGCGCTGCGGCGCGGTCATCCGGCGGCTGGTGGTGGGCCAGCGCAGCACCCACATCTGCCCGCAATGCCAACAAGCGGGTGCTTGAAACGGAAAATCGTCCGTTGATTCCGGACGACAGGATGCCATGAAGATTCAATTCATCTCCGACGTTCACGGATCCCCCGGTGCCCTGGAAGCGGCCCTGGCCGCCGGGCAGCGCGACGGCGCCGACCAGATCGTCTTTCTGGGCGACGCCCTGTACCACGGTCCGCGCAACCCCCTGCCGACCGACTACGATCCGGCGCGGACCGCCGCGGTTTTCAACCGCTTCAGCCACCGGATCCTGGCCGTGCGGGGCAACTGCGACAGCGAGGTGGACCAGTTGATGCTCGACTTTCCGGCCATGGCCGACTATGCATGGTTGGTTTTGGGCCGTCGGCGGCTCTTCCTTACCCACGGCCACCGCTTCGATCCGGGCCACCTGCCGCCCCTGGCGCCGGGAGATGTTTTCGTCTCGGGCCATACCCACATCCCGCTGGCTGAGCGCCGGGACGAGGTCTTCGTCTTCAACCCCGGATCGGTGGGGCTGCCCAAGGAGGGCCGTCCGCCTTCTTACGGGATCTGCCGCGGGGATCGGCTGATAGTCAAGACGATAGAAGGGGTGCTGGTTTGCGATTGCCATCTATCGGCTTGATTTCATTGGTAAAGTTGGCTGTCCACGCAATTTTGATAGGGAGGAAAGGAGGGATCCATGCGAATCGCGGTTTTCGGCGCCGGAGGTGTCGGCGGGTACTTCGGCGGCCGGCTGGCCCAGGCCGGTCACAACGTCACCTTCATCGCTCGCGGCGCCCATCTGGAGGCCATTGGCCGCGATGGGCTGCAGGTGGCGAGCATTGCCGGCGACTTTCACGTGGTGCCGGCGAAAGCGACCGACGACCCCTCTGCCGTCGGCGAGGTGGACCTGGTGCTGGTGGGCGTCAAGGCGCCCCAGGTGCCCGCGGCGGCCCGGGCCATGCGACCGATGGTGGGCGCCGGGACGGTTGTGCTGCCCCTGCAAAACGGGGTGGAGGCGGCCGATCAGCTTGCCGAAGCCCTCGGCCGGGAACCGGTGGTGGGCGGGCTTTGCAAGTTGATCGCCATGATCGACGGGCCGGGACGAATCCGCCATTCCGGGATGCCGCCCCAAATCGTCTTCGGCGAACTGGACAACCGCACCAGTGAGCGGATCACCCGGCTCAAGAGCGTATTTGACGGGTGCCGGGGACTTGAGGCGCAGATCGCCGAGGATATTCACGCGGCCCTATGGGGAAAGTTTCTTTTCATCGCCGCTTTCAGCGGGGTGGGGGCGGTGACCCGGGTGCCGGCCGGGCTGATGCGTTCGGTTCCGGAAACCCGCCAACTGATCCAGGAAGCCATGGACGAGATCCGAAACCTGGCCCTGGCGCGAGGCGTAAGGCTGGCCGAGGATGTCGTGGACCGCTCCATGGCTGCCGTGGACGCCCTGCCGCCCGAGGGGACCGCTTCGATGCAGCGCGACATCATGGCGGGCCGTCCCAGCGAACTGTCTGCCCAGAACGGCGCCGTCGTCCGCCTGGCCGCCGAGGCGGGGGTCGCCGTGCCGGTGAACGATTTTCTCTACCGGGCGCTTGTCGCCCAGGAGAAGTTGGCCCGCGGGGAAATCGGCCTCGCGGCGCCCGGAGCTTGAGTAAAGACTGTCTTCACAACCACAGCGTCCACAGAGAGGCACAGAAAAGACATGAATTTTAAATTGATTTCCTTTGTGCCCTCGGTGTGGTGAAGATGTTTTCGTTTTGTCAAACGCAATAGGACGGAGACGCCATGGTGCGTTCGGAGCGGATCAACCGGCTGCTCATCCAGCTCGGGACCCTGATCTTCAGGCTGTGGTTTGCCACCTGCCGCATCAAGATCGTTGGCCGGGACATCCATCAGCGCTACATCCTTGGGCCGGCCTCCATCGTGGGGGCCACCTGGCACCGCAACGCCATTTTCCTCGTCTGGTTTTTCCGGCGCCAGCACCCGTTGATCATGTTCAGCCGCAGCCGGGACGGGGACTTGTTGGCCGGTTTCGCCGCCAAGCTCGGGGTGGTTCCGGTGCGCGGCTCGTCGAGCCGGGGCGGGCGCGAGGCGTTGGCGCAGATGCGCCAGCGCCTTCTGGCCTCAACGCCGGTGAAGGCCGCCACGGTGCTCGACGGGCCACAGGGGCCCCCGTTTGTCGCCAAGAAAGGGATGATCGTGCTGGCCATGCAGACCGGCCGCCCCCTGGTGCCGATCATGATGAGCGCCCGCCCGGCGGTCACTCTGCGCCGGGCCTGGGACAAGACGTTGATCCCGCTGCCGTTCAGCCGAGTCGTGGTGGCTTACGGAACACCCTGGGTCGTGCCGCCCGATCTGGACGAGGAAGGGTTAGAACGATTGCGCCGGGAGGTGGAAGAAACCTTCAACCGGATGATGCGCGCAGTCGACGCCGACACCGGCTACCGGGCGCCGGTGGACTGAACCACCCAAGAGACGTTGAGTGATTCAACCCTTCAAAGGAAGCGAGCGATGCAGACTGTTTCCCTGGGAAATACCGACATCAAGCTGTCGGCCATCGTTATGGGCACCTGGCAGGCCGGCCGGAGCATGTGGACCGGCATCGACGACGCCCAGACCCTGAAGGCCGTGCGAGCCGCCTTCGACGCCGGCATCACCGCCTTCGACACCGCCACGGTTTACGGCAACGGCCACTCGGAGCGCATCGTGGGCCAGGCCCTGGCCTGGGTCATCGCCCATGAAAACACCTGCGCCATCGCCGGGGCCCGCAACCCGGAGCAGGTGCGCCAGAACGCCGCCGCCGGCGACCTGGTCCTCGACGAGGTCGTCCTGGCCGAGCTGGACCGCCTCGGCCGCACGGTGACCGATCACCTGGACGACAATCCGATGTTGTGGGATTCTTAGCAGGCCGGCGTCATTTGCCGCCGGGAAGGGTCGGTTTGTCAGATCTGCTGCGCCGGCCCAGGGCTTCTTCGGCCAGGCGCCGACCGAGGCTGATCATTTCCTCGGCCCGGAAAAAATCGAGCATGCCGCAGGCGTTGCGCGGGATCTCCACCACTACGTCCGGGGCGTAGGCCGCCAGCTTCAGTTTGGCCACGGTGCTTTGCATGGTGTCAAAGGAGCGGTTGAGCACATCGAAGAGCCCCAGCGCCTCTTCCCCTGATTCCTCGGGTTTTTCTTCGTTTTTATGCAGTCCGTCGATGAAACGGCGGATCCGGCGCTGGTAGCTGCTGAGACGGTCCTGGGGCGGAGGCTCGGGCTCGGACTCGGGCCGGTCCTCCATTTCCGCCGAGGCCTTGCCGATGAGGTTGACCGCAATGGTCAGGTCGGTGACATCATTCAGGGTCGGGGCGATGGGTACCGGGTTGACCAGCCCCCCGTCCACTAGGCGGCGGTTCATGTAGGAGTGGGGGGTAAAAAAAGTCGGGATGGCGATGGAGGCGCGGATGGCGTCGAAGAGGTTGCCCTTGTTGATCCAGATCTCCTTGCCGCTGTCCAGGTCGGTGGCCACCGCCGTGTAGGAAACCGGCAGGCTTTCGATGTCCCGGTCGCCCACCAGCTCGCGCAGCAGCTCGATGATGCGCTCGCCCTTGATCAGCCCGGACCAGGAAAAAGAGAAGTCCATCAGTTTGAAGACGTCGAAACGAGTCAGGGCCTGGACCCAGTCGGCGTAGTCGACCAGGCGGCCGGCGGCCCAGATTCCCCCCACCAGGGCGCCCATGGAGGCGCCGGCCACCGACCGGATGCGGTAGCCGTTTTCCTCCAGATAGTTGATGACGCCGATGTGGGCCAACCCCCGGGCCCCACCGCTGCCCAGCACCAATGAGACGGTCTTGGATGACTGCATCGCTCGATCGCCTTTTTGCTCATCATGGTCAGATGTTGATGGAACCTTACTCCCACAGGCCGCCATCGTCAATGTTCGCTACTCGTGGCGCAGGGCCTCGATGGGGTCCAGGCGCGCCGCCTGGCGGGCGGGAAAATAGCCGAAAACGATGCCAACGGCGGCGGAGAAGGCCACCGCCAGGCAGACGATGCCCGGGTTGAAGACAAAGGGCACCCCCATGAGCCTGGCCCCCACGGCCGCGGCGGCCAGGCCGAGAATGATGCCGCAGATGCCGCCGAGGCCGGCCAGCACCACCGATTCCACCAGAAACTGGCGCATCACGTCGCGTTCCATGGCCCCGATGGCCATGCGGGTGCCGATCTCGCGGGTGCGCTCGGTCACCGATACCAGCATGATGTTCATGATCCCGATGCCGCCCACCAGGAGGCTGACGGCGGCCACGGCGCCCAGCAAGGTGGTGAGCACCCGCGTGGTGGCGGTCAGGGTCGAGACGATTTCCTGCATGTCGCGGACGAAAAAGTCGTCTTCGGCACCGGGCGCGATGCGGCGGCGCTGGCGCATCAGGTGCTCTATTTCGATCTTGACCCGGTCGGTGGCAACCCCGTCGCGGGCCGAGACGTAGATCCTCTGGACATCGGTGTTGCCCGCGATGCGTCGCTGAAAGGTGCGCAGCGGCACCAGCACCAGGTCGTCCTGGTCCGTGCCGAAGCTGGTCAGCCCCTTGGCCGCCAGCACGCCAATGATCTTGAAGCTGATGCGGTCGAGGCGCACGGTTTCGCCGACGGGATCCAGGCCGCCGAACAGGGCTTCGCGCACCGTGGCGCCGATGACGCACACCGCCCTGCCGCTGCGCAGCTCGCCGGGGTTGAAGATCCGCCCGGCCGACAGGTCCCAGTCGCGTACCAAGACAAACCCGTCGGTGGTGCCGGTGACCGTGGTTGAGCGGTTCTCGTTGCCCCGGATTACCTGCATCGACCGGCTGGCCGCCGGCGCGACGGCCTCCAGGTCGGCGATTTCCCGGGCCAGGGCTTCGGCATCGGCAACTTCAAAGGGTTCGGCACTGGCACGGGCCCCGCCCGGGCCGTGAAACCCCTGTCCCGGCCGCACCTGGAGCATGTTGCTGCCCAACTTGCCGATATCTTTGGTGACCTTGGCGGTGGCCCCTCCGCCCAGAGTCACCATGGTGATCACCGCCGCCACCCCGATGACGATCCCCAGCACGGTCAAACCCGAGCGCAGGGCGTTGCGCCGGATGGCCCTCAGGGCCAGCATGAATGTTTCCCACCACATCGACGCCCTCACCCGGTGCGGATCGCTTCGATCGCGCCGTCCTTGAAATGGATTTGGCGGCTGGCAAAGGCCGCCATGTCCGGTTCATGGGTCACCATGACGATGGTCAGCCCCTCTCGCTGGTTAAAATCGGTCAGCAGCCGCATCACCTCCAGGCTGCGCTCTGAATCCAGGTTGCCGGTGGGCTCGTCGGCCAGCAGCACGTCGGGGGTGGTGACGATGGCCCGGGCAATGGCCACCCGCTGCTGCTGGCCGCCGGAAAGCTCTCCCGGGGTGTGGTTTTCCCAGCCGCTGAGCCCCACCGCGGCCAGCGCCGCCGCAGCCTGGCGGCTGCGCTGGCCCATGGGCACTCCCCGATAGATCAGGGGTAATTCGACGTTTTCCAAGGCCGAAGTCCGGTTGAGCAGGTTGAACCCCTGGAAGACAAACCCCAGGCAACGGCGCCGCAGGATGGCCCGCTGGTCCCGGGAAAGGGCTCCTACCTCGATATCGTTGAACCGGTAGCTGCCCCGGGTAGGGGTGTCCAGGCAACCGATGATGTTCATGCAGGTGGACTTGCCCGAGCCGCTGGGGCCCATCACCGCCACGAATTCTCCCTTGGTGACGGTGAGATCCACCCCACGCAGGGCGTGCATGGCCGCCTGCCCGGTGCCGTAGATCTTGCTGACGCCGGTCAGTTGGATCAGGGTTTCCGGTTCGCTGCCCCGGGCCGCCCCCGGATTCATCGGGTTTCCTCCAGGATACCGATGATCACCTCGGTGCCCGGCGCCAGTTCAGCGGCGCGGACCTCGGTCCACTGGCCGTCCGTGTGGCCAAGGGTGACGGCCACGGGCACCGGTTGGCCGTCTTGCAACCGCCAGACGCACGGCCCAGTGGAGGCGCCCGCCGAGTCCGAGGCGCTGCGTCGGCGGGGAGGGCCGGGCATCAGCCGCCCCATGAATCCCGACCGACCGGCGGTGCCTTGGGCCGGCGGAACGAAGCGCAGGGCGGCGTTGGGCACCAGCAGCGCGTCCTTGACTTCCTGGACCGTGATTTCGGCGGTGGCCGTCATCCCCGGCCGTAGCGTCAGATCCTCATTGGAAACCGTGAGAACGGTTTCGTAGGTAACCACGCCGCTGGTGGTCTGGGCGCCGTAGCGAACCTGGCGGATCACGGCGGGAAAGCTGCGCTCGGGGTAGGCATCGACGGTGAACACGGCCGGCTGACCTTCGCGTACCAGGCCGACGTCGGCCTCGTCCACGTCCACGTGCAGCTCCATCAGGGCTAGGTCTTCGGCCAGGGTGAAGAGCACCGGGGCCTGGAACGAGGCGGCCACCGTCTGCCCCGGGTCCACGCTCCGGGTGAGCACCACGCCGTTGATGGGCGAGTAGATCACGCTTTTTTCCAGGTTGGTGCGATCGACGTTGAGGGTGGCCGTGGCCTCCGCAATTCGTGCTCGGGCTGCGGCCACGGCGGCCAGGGCGCGGTCGAGGGTCGCCCTGGCGGTTTCAAGGTCCTGGTCCGAGGGCACCCGGTTGTCGGTGCTGCGGCGAAGATGCTGCATCCTTTCAAAATTGGCCTGCGCTTCGGTCGCGGTGGCCTCGGCTTCCTTCAGGCCGGCCCGGGCCGAGGCCAGGGCTGCTTCGCTCTTGGCCACGGCGGCCCTGAGCTTGGTGTCGTCCAGCCGGGCGAGTTCCTGGCCGACGCGGACCCGGTCGTTGAAATCTACCCGCACCTCCTTGATGATGCCGGACAGCTCGCTGCCCACCTCCACCTGGTTGGTCGGCTCCAGGGTGCCGGTGGCGCTGACGGTCACCGTCAAATCGTCCCGGCGCACCTGCCCGGTTTCAAATTGAAGTTTGCCGTTTTCGGAGCGGTGGGTGATGTTGTACCAGGCCAAGGCGGCGATGATTGCCAGGGCCAGGATGCCCAGGGCCATGAAGCGTCGCCGGCGCCGGCGGCCGGGCGCCGCAGATTCCAGTTCCTGCTGAAGATCCATGCCGTTTTTTTGCCCCTGCAAAGTGAAAAGGTCCGTCGCGAAAAGCCGTTCCCCCGGATGCTCCGGGGCGGCGTATCATTTCTTGGGTCGTCGGCAGGCGGTCATCGGTTACAGTCGGGAGGGCCAGAAAAAAATCGGGTGTAACCGATGACTGCCCGGCGGCGACGTAAATAATGACGGCATCCGCCTAGGCGACGGTTGTTTCCGGAACGAGCGGCATGGTACAATGCTGCCCGGATCAATGGGGTCACCATAATTCATCGGACTGCTGGCCGCAACCGGGGCCGCAGGGGACCGTAGGGGCGGATGACGGATGCAGTGGCGGACAGAAGGGATGTGGACAGGGTCTTGGCAGGAGATGTCAACGCGTTCGCCAACCTGCTGAGACGCCACCAAGACCACGTCACCGGCATTGTCCGCCGCCACGTGCCGCCGGACCGGGTGGCGGAGACGGCCCAGGATGTTTTCATCAACGCCTACCGCTCTCTGGGGAGCTTTCAAGAGAAAGGCCGATTCCGCCAGTGGCTCTCGGCCATCGCCGTGCGCACCTGCTACGATTACTGGCGGCGCCGCTACCGGCGGCGGGAGGTGCCGGTGAGCCAGCTCTCCGAGGCCCATCGCACCTGGCTTGAAAAGGTGGGGGCGGCCGATGCCGAGCAGCAGTGGCAGGCCCTGGGCAACCGGGCCGAAGCGCGCCAGGTGCTCGACTGGGCCCTGGCCCGGCTTTCGGCGGAGGAGCGCATGGTCATCGAACTGGTTCACCTGGAGGAGCGGTCGGTGAGGGAGGCTGCCCGGCTGCTCGGCTGGTCTGTCGCCAACGTCAAGGTCAGGGCTTTTCGCGCGCGCAAAAAGATGTATAGATTGCTTGAAAAGAGGTTGTCATGAAATCACAGGGGGCTTTGGTCCATCGACTGGTCCAGGTGCTGCGCCACGCGCATGCCACGAGGCCGTTGCCGCCGCTCGACAGCCGCTGGCCCGAGACGGTGATGCGCCGGATCCGCAGCCTCCCGGAGCCGGCCGGCAGTGGAGGGTGGCCGTTCGGCCTCCTGGTCTGGCGCCTGGCGCCGGCCACCGGCGTTCTGGCGCTGCTGGCCCTGGCCGTCCTGCTTCGATTTTCGTTGATCCCGGACGCCGAACTGTTCCGACTCTGGTACAGCGAGCCCCAACTGCTGGGCCTGGCGGGCTTTTGAGCCTCAATCGAGGGAAACGATGAATCGATGGAAGACCGTTGCCGGGGTGGTGCTGATTTTCATGCTGGGCGGATTGATCGGCGGCCTGACCACCGGCTGGGTCCTCAAGCGCCGCCACCCGTTGTTTCGCAAGGATCCCGAAACCCGGGTGGCGTTCATCATGAAACGCCTCTCGGATCGCCTCGATCTGACCGAGGCCCAAAAACCGGAGGTGGAGGCCGTGGTTCGGCAGATCGACGAGCGAGTGCGGGAGCATTTCAGGCAGCAGCGTGCCGAGATGCGCCGATTGCTCGATCGGGAAACCGAGGCCATCAAACCGTTGCTGACTCCGTTACAGCGTGAAAAATTCGCGCTTTACCGGCAGCAACTGGAGGCGCGGCGCCGCGAGCGGGAAGATCCGCCGGCATCGCCAAAAAGGAAATCACGAACGATTTTCACACCTCAGATCAAGGAGACCGGAAAATGACCAGGAACCTGATGAAAATGCTTTTGATCGGTTGTCTTGCGGCGAGTCTGGTGGCCTGCGCCACCGCCACCCCGGAACAGAGGGGAACCGGTGTGGGCGCCGGCGCCGGCGCGGCGGTGGGTGCCATTCTGGGGCAGGCCATCGGCCGGGATACCGAGTCCACCCTGATCGGCGCGGGCATCGGCGCCGCGGTGGGGGCTCTGGCCGGCAACCGCATTGCAGCCTACATGGACCGTCAGGAGCGAGACCTGCGGGCCGCCGTGGCGCAGAGCGATGCCGTCAACGTTCAGCGCATCCAGGAATCGGACACCCGCAACGAGCAGGCCAGGATCGACGTGCTGACGGCGACCTTCAAGGCCGAAACGATGTTCGACTTCGATTCGGCGGCCCTGAAGCCCGGCGCCTACAGCGAGCTGGAGCGGGTGGCCGATGTCCTCAAACGCTACCCGGACACCACCATCGTGGTGGAGGGCCACACCGACAGCCGCGGCAGCGAAGCCTACAACCAGACCCTCTCGGAGCGGCGGGCCGAGGCGGTGCGTACCGCCCTGGTGGGCATGGGGGTGGCGCCGGAACGTATCCAGGCCGTCGGCTACGGCGAATCGCGGCCGATTTCGAGCAACGACGCCATGAACCGCCGGGTGACGATTACCATCCGGCCCCGGCCGGAGGCGTTCGGCTGAAAACGCCGGCGGCTGGTGGGCCAAGGAGGCGTGCCGTGTTGACCTATCTGAACCATCACCGGGGGAGTCGCCGTATCGGCCTGGCGATGGTCGCCCTGACGACCATGCTGCTTTCCTTTCCGACAGCAGTCTGGGGGGGCGGGCGTCATGGGCCGCACCCCATCCGCGTCGATAACTGCGTGGCACATGTGGCCCACGGTCGTATCTATCGCCGTGCGGTCCATTTTAGACACGGCCGGGTTCACGTCGGCCATCACTTATCACGTTCGCGTCGTGATCATACGCGTGTTCGGATCGGGGTGTTTCCTCGCTTTTTCCACTCCGTCCGCCACTATCGTCCGGCCCGTCGGGGGTACGTCGTGGTGCGTCCCCCGGTGGGTGCCATCGTGGCGGCGCTGCCGCTGGGGTTCCTGACGCTGACCCTCGGCTCGTCTCTCTACTACTACCATGGCGACGTCTATTACCGGCCGGTGGCCTCCGGCTACATGGTCGTCGATCCGCCGCGGGGAGTGGTGGTTCGGGAAACCCCGGCCGCGACCGTCAGCGGCGGACGAGTGGTGGTGACCGCCCCGCGGCTCAATGTGCGCAGCGGGCCCGGCAGGGGGTATGCGGTGATTAACGTCGTCGACCAGGGGGCCCCGCTCGAGGTGGCCGGAAACGCTTCGGGCTGGCTCTACGTGAACCTTGGCGACGGACGGCATGGGTGGGTCCAGCAAACTTACACCGCTGCGCTGATGCCGTCGGCCAGCGGTTGATCGGTGCGGATTTTTTGGCGTTGGCGCCGGGGCTTGTCAAGGGGCCCCGGCGCCGACGCTTTGAGGCGCTAAATCGTAAACACCGCTCCCTTGTCGGCCGAGGTGACGAACTGCAGGTAGCGCGCCAGCCATCCGTGTTGCACCTTGGGCTGGAATGGGCGCAATTTTTCCATGCGGGCGGCCAGGGTTTCTGGGGCGAGTTGCACGTCGATGGTGCGCTTGACGGCGTCGATGTGAATGGCGTCGCCGTTTTTGAGGGCCGCCAGGGGGCCGCCGGCCGCCGCTTCAGGCGAGACATGCCCCACGCACAATCCCCGGGTGCCGCCGGAAAACCGGCCGTCGGTCACCAGGGCCGCCCGGATCCCGGCCCCCTGGAGGGCTGCGGTGGGCGAGAGCATCTCCTGCATCCCCGGCCCCCCCCGGGGTCCCTCATAGCGGATGACCACCACGTCCCCGTCCTTTACCTTGCCGTCCAAAATACCCTTGAGCGCCGCTTCCTGGGAATCGTAAATCTTTGCCCGGCCTGTGAATTCCATCATGTCCTCGGCCACGCCGGCGGTTTTGACCACCGCGCCGTCGGGGGCCAGGTTGCCGAAGAGCACGGCCAACCCGCCCTGGCGGCTGAAGGCCTCGGAAACCGGATGGATCACGTTACCGTCCGGATCGGGGGCCGAGTTCACCACGTCCTGCAGGTGGCCGTAGATGGTTTGGGTGCCAAGGGTGAGGGCGCTCTTGGTGTGGCGGTGAATCTCGCGCAGCAGGGCCGCCATGCCCCCGGCGCGGTGCAAATCCTCGATATGCGCCGCGGGCCGCGAGGGCGAGATCTTGCAGATGCACGGGGTGCGGTCCGAGATGCGGTTGATGCGGGCCAGATCGTATTCGATGCCGGCACTGGCCGCCAGGGCCAGGGTATGCAGCACCGTGTTGGTGCTGCCGCCCATGGCCATGTCGGCCACGAAGGCGTTGTCGATGGCCTGGCGGGTGACGATGTCCAGGGGGCGGATGTTCTGCTTGTAACAGCGCTTGAGCATGCGGGCGGCGTCGCGCACGATGCGCAGGCGGCGGGGGTTGAGCTTGGTGCGGGTGCGGTTGCGGTCCGCCCAGATTTCCGCCGTTATGGTGCCGTTTCCCGGCAGGGATAGCCCGATCACCTCGCCGAGGCAGTTCATCGAGTTGGCGGTGAACATGCCGGCGCACGACCCGCATCCCGGGCAGCAGGTTTCCGCCAGGCGGCGCAGGGTGTTGGCGTCCATCTTGCCGGCGGCATGGGCCCCCACCCCCTCGAACACCGTGATCAGGTCACCGCCGGCGGCCGAGGCCAGCATGGGGCCGCCGGAGACGTATACCGCCGGCAGGTTGACGCGCACCATGGCGTTGTACATGGCCGGCACGATCTTGTCGCAGTTGCCGATGGCCATCCATGCGTCGCAGGGGTGAGCGGCGAGAATCGTTTCGATCTGGTCGCTGATCAGCTCCCGGCTGGGCAGCGAGTACTTCATGCCGAAGTGGCCCATGGCGATGCCATCGCAGACCGCTCCGCCGATGTTGGCGTACCAGACGTTGAACCCCTGCCGGCGCAGCTCCCGGCAGGCGATGTCCCCCAGCACGTTTAGGTGGGCGTGGCCGGGAATCTGGGTGGTATAGCTGTTGATGACGGTGACGAAGGGCTTTTTCAAATCGCTCAGGCGGGTGATGACGCCGGCGGCTTTCATCAGTGAAGCACCGGGCAGCATCGGGGCGCCCTCGGCCACGATGCGGCTTCCCCGCCGGCGCAAGGCATCGATGCCGGCATTGACGGTTGTTTTGCGTTGTTTCGCTTTGGCTCCCATCAGGTTTCTCCTCGGCGTGGACCACGGTGTGCTTGAACGAGGGGGCGCACCGTGGCGGGGGTTGGCGACCAAAACGCATTTTGTCCGAATGGACAACAACTTAGGCTAGAATCAGTTCAAAAGTCAATTGTCTGCCGGCAGTCCAGGGCAAAAGCAATCGCTTCCCAGACAGGCTGGGGCCAGTTGCTTACCAGGCGTAGATGCGGACGATGGCCCGGTTGAGCAGGAGGCGCAGATTGGCGGCTTCCAGTTCGCTAACCGGGCACTTGGCCTTCTTCTCGCCGCGACTGATGGTCATGAAAAAGCCGTACTGCTCTCCCCGGCTGAGAAAAAGAACGCTCTTGGGGCTCTGGCCGTCGGCCTGCCCGCCGTGGGCTTTGTTGGGATCGTGCACGATCTTGCACGGCTGGCCGCGCAGCCCGTCGAGAATCTGCTGGATGTCCACCTCGGAGAGCTTCATCGAGATTTTGTTGGGCCAGTCGTAGACCATGTTGCCGTGTCTGTCGGTTTTGCCCGCGGCGTTGGCCATTTCCACCATCAGATACCCTTTTTTCATCACCCGGATTTCGCCGGATTGGCTCTTGAAGCTGTCACCGGCGAAAAATGCCGGCTGCAGGGTAAACTGGATGGCGCCGGTGCGGGTATGAATTCTGAATGCCGGAAGTTGAACCCGTGGTTGCTGGCTCATGACGCTGTCCTTCGGTCGATTTTTAGGGGAAGCAAAGCACGGTGCCGCAGATCCGAAGGGAGGGATAGATCCGCAGTCGCCGTGGGGGGTGAAGCGGTAAGCCTTTTAGTTATCATCGTGGACTTTAGTTGTCAATCAAGCGTCGGATTCGGCAAGGGTTCGCCAGAGCCGTTCAAAACCGTCCAGATCCGGTTGGTTCAGCGTTACCGGGGTCGGCAAAAAGCGATTGGCGGGGACGAAGCGGCTCATCATGCCGATAAAATGGGCATAGTCGCGGAAATCCGAGCGTGGATAGACGGCCAGGCGGCGCAGTCCGTGGCGGCGGAAGAACTGGAACATCACCCAGTTTTCCGGCTCCTCGATAAAGCCTCGGAAGCCGGAGCGGTATCTTTGCAGGCAGATGATGCGCACGGCGGCCTCCGCTTATTGCTGGGTGGCGCCGGAGCGCAGGCGGCCCCGGGCCAGGGAGAGGAAAATGCCCAGCGTGCAGAGGCCCGAGAAAATCCAGAAAGCGATGCGGGCGCTTTCGACGAACAGGGCCGGGGCGACGGCGGTGGCCACCCGGCCCATACGGCTGGCGATGATCAAGGTGGCGATGCCCATGGACAGCATCTGGCCCAGCAGGCGCATCGTGCCCACGGCCCCGGCAGCCACGCCGTAGTAGCGCCGCTGAACGCCCCCCATGATGGCGTTCATGTTGGGCGAAGAAAACAGGGCAAAGCCGAGGCCGAGCAGCACCAGGCAGGCGACGATGAACCCGATGGCGCTGGTGCCGTCGAGCACGGTGAGCAGCACCAGCCCCGTGGCGGTCAGGCCCATGCCCAGGGAGGCGATGTAGCGCGGCTCGATGCGGTCCGAGAGGCGGCCGGCCAAGGGAGAGAACAGCGCCATCATCACCGGCTGGCTCATCATCACCAGTCCGGCGGTCCGGGGGGCGAGCCCCTTGACCTGCTGCAGGTAGATGCTCATGAGAAAGGTGATGGCGAAGGTGGCGGCGTAGTGGACCAGGGCGGCCAGGCAGGAGAAAGCAAAGACCCGGCTGCGGGCAAACAGGCGCACATCAAAAACCGGGGCGCTGGTTCGAAGCTGCCAAGCGGCAAAACCGCCCAGGCAGATCAGCCCGGTGGTGACCAAGGCGGCGCCGGCCAACGAGGGGGGCCGTGACAGGCCGAGCATCAAAAACGACAGGGCCGCGGCATAGATCAGGGAGCCCGGCCAGTCGAAGGGCTCTCCCCGGGCCTCGGCCCACTCGCTGTGCAGCCAACCGAGGGTAAGGCCCGCGGCCGCCAGGCCCAGCGGCACCACCGACCAGAACACCGCCGGCCAGCCGAGCCAGTCGGTGAGCAGTCCGCCGGCAAACGGTCCGCAGGACAGCCCCACGTAGACGGCGGCCACGTTGACGCCCAGCACCGTGCCGCGCTTTTCCGGCGGATAGACCGCGGTGACGATGGCGATGCCGGTGGCAAAGAGCATGGCGCTGCCGACGCCTTGAGCGATGCGGGCCGCGATGAGCAGGGCCGCGCTGCCCGAAAGGGCGCAAAGCCCCGAGGAGAAGGCGAAAATAAGGTTGCCCCAGATGAAGATCCGCCGGCGCCCGTAGATGTCCGCCGCGCGTCCGGCCGGCACCAGGGCCACGGCCGCGGCAAGCAGGTAGGCGTTGGCCACCCAGCTCAACACCACGGCGTCGATATTGAAATCGGCCTCGATGGCCGGCATGGCGATGTGCACCGCCGAGCCCATAAACGGCGTTAAAAAGGCGCTCAACGCGGCGATAACCAGCGCGGCGTGTCTGATGGCGCGGGAATTCATACTGATGGACAGTGTAGCCGGCAATCCGGAGGAAAATCCAGACCGGATTTGGATGCGGCTGTTCGTTGACCGGATTCGGGGGATCTGGTAATTTGGCATACTTTACCGCGAAACCGTTTCGCCTGCATTGGTATCGGCTACCGGAAGGATCTCATGAAAACCATCTGTGTCATCGACGGGCAGGGCGGCGGTATCGGCAGCACCCTGATCCGTCAGATCAAGGCCCGCTACGGGGAGTCCGTCGAAATCCTGGCCCTGGGCACCAATGCCATTGCCACGGCGCAGATGCTCAAGGCCAAGGCCAATCGGGGCGCCTCGGGGGAAAACGCCATCGTTCAGACGGTACGGCGCGTCGATTTGATCCTCGGGCCCATCGGTATTATCATGGCCCACAGCATGATGGGCGAGGTGACGGTCCGCATGGCCGAAGCGGTGGCCAGCAGCGCGTGCCCCAAGATTCTGCTGCCCCTTTCCCAGGAGCGGGTGGCCATCGTGGGGGCCCCGGCCATTCCACTGCCGCGGCTGATCGAACAACTCATTGAAGAGCACCTGGTCCCATTTTTGAACCAGGGCGTTTAAGGACACGGATATGTGCGAAGCCAATGCCTACCTGATCGAAAAGGATGAACCCCGGCTGGTGATGGAAGCGGTCGACAAGGTGGAGCCCGTTGAGGACGGACTGCGCCTGGAAAACATTTTCGGTGAGCAGAAATTCTTCAAGGCCCGCATTCACTCCCTGAGCCTGGTGGAGCACAAGGTCTTTCTGGCGGCCGACTAGATGTTGATGCGTTCACCCTTGCCATCCGTTATCAATTCTCCGCGACGCCATATCGGCTGACAATGAAACTGGTCATCGCCAAGACGGCCGGCTTCTGCATGGGCGTGCGCCGGGCCGTGGAGATGGTCTTGTCCGCCCCCGGTCGCTGCGAGGGGCCTATCTACACGTACGGGCCTCTCATCCATAATCCCCAAGTACTTGAGATGCTGAGAGAAAAGGGGATTTTTGTCCTTGGTCAAATTCCCGCGCAGGGGACGGGGACAGTGCTGATCCGGGCCCACGGGGTGCCCCCTGAAACCCGGCGGCAGCTCGAGGAGGCCGGCTTTACCGTCATCGATGCCACCTGTCCCCGGGTGATCAAGGTGCAGTCCATCATCCGCAAACACGCCGGCCAGGGATATGCCACCCTCATCGTCGGCGACCGGGACCATCCCGAGGTGGTCGGTCTGCTGGGCTATGCCGGCGCCTCGGGGCGGGTGGTGAGCCGGATGGCGGACCTGGAGGCCCTGCCGGCCTTCGAACGGGCCATCATCGTGGCCCAGACCACCCAGAACAAGAACTTCTTCGATGCCGTGCGGCAGTGGGCTGCCGCCCATCACCCCCACTACAAGGTGTTCGACACGATTTGCGACTCTACGGCGCGCCGGCAGGAAGAGGTGCGACGCCTGGCCGAAGAGGCCGACGCCCTGGTGGTGGTGGGCGGCCGTAGCAGCGGCAATACCCGACGCCTTGCGGAAATCGCCGCCGCCAGCGGCAAGCCTACCGTTCACGTGGAAACCGAGGCGGAGTTGGACGCCGATCTTTTGGCCGGGGCCCGCTCAGTGGCCGTTACCGCCGGTGCTTCCACCCCCAACTGGATCATCAAGCGGGTCTGCCGGCGCCTGGAAACCCTGCCCGTCGAGAGCGGGGGCACCTGGAGCCATTTTTGTTACCACCTCCAGCAGACGCTGTTGCGTACCAACACTTACGTGGCCGTGGGCGCCGGCAGCCTCTGCTACGCCTGCATCCAGTTGCAGCGTTTCCACCGGATCCTGCCCCTGGTGCTGCTGGCGGCCCTCTACGTCCAGTCGATGCACGTACTCAACAACCTCACCGGCCAGCAGGAAGACCGCTACAACGATCCGGGCCGGGCCCATTTTTACCAGCGGCATCGATTCGCCCTGGCCCTTTTGGCGTTGGTCTCCGGCGGGCTGGGGCTGCTGATGGCGCTCTGGGCCGGCACCAAGCCGTTTGCCGTCCTGGCTGTGATGAGCCTGCTGGGACTTTCCTACAGCCTGAACCTGGTCCCGGCGCGCTTGGGCTGGCGTATCCGGCGTATCCGGGACCTGCCGGGCTCCAAGACGGTGCTTATCGCCCTGGCCTGGGCCACGGTGGCGGTGCTTCTGCCGGCCCTGGCCCAAAACGGGCGTATCGACGCCGCGACCCTGCTGGTTTTTGCCATCTGCGCCCTGCTGGTCTTTGCGCGCACGGCCTTTTTCGACATTCTCGATGTCCAGGGGGACCGGATCGTGGGCAAAGAGACGCTGCCGGTGGTTCTGGGCGAGGCGGTGACCCTGCGGCTGCTCAAGGCGTCCCTGATCCTGGCGGCGGCGGGATTGGCGCTAGGCGCCCTGTCGGGCTTGACCAGCCCGCTGGCCGTGTGGCTGTTGGCCTGCCCGCTGTTTCTGTACCTGGTCTTTTCCGCTTACACCCGCGGACGGATCCATCCCGGGGTGCGGCTTGAGTTTCTCATTGAGACCAACTTCGTGATGGCCGGAATCCTGGCTTTTTTCTGGACCTTGGTGACGTGAGTTCCGGCGTTCACCGACGGGAGGTGAACCGCGCGGGCAGGCTCGAACGGAAATCCGCCGGGTGTTGACACGGCGGCTGCGATGTCGGCCTTCGTGTTCGTTCGTGTTGAATGTTGCCGCCTCGGCCATGGGGGCCGAGGGGGAGAGAGAGATTTTGACTTAGCGGAGAATAATCATGGTTAAAGCCAAAAGGATTTTCATTGTCGGCGGCGTGGCCGGAGGCGCCTCTTGCGCTGCCCGGGCACGCCGCCTGGACGAGCACGCCCAGATCGTTCTGTGCGAGCGGGGGCCCTATGTTTCCTTCGCCAACTGCGGCCTGCCCTACTACGTGGGCCGGGTCATCGTCCGCGAGGACGACCTGCTGGTGGCCACGCCGGAGTTGTTTCGTGAGCGTTTCAATATCGATGTGCGCACCGAATGCAACGTGGAGGCCGTCGATCCGCTCCGGCGCCGGCTCAGGGTACGCCACCTGGCCACCGGCAAGGTGGAAAACTGGGAATACGACGCCCTGGTGCTGGCCCCGGGCTCGGCGCCCATCCGTCCCCGCCTGCCGGGGGTGGACCTGGACGGTATCTTCACCCTGTGGACCATTCCCGACACCCGGCGCATCCTGGAGTGGATTCGCAGCCGCAAGGTCGGGCGTGCCATGGTGGTGGGGGGCGGTTTCATCGGCCTGGAGATGACCGAGAACCTCCATCGTCTCGGCATCGAGGTGACCATCGTGGAAATGCAGGACCAGATCATGCCGGCCCTGGACGCCGAAATGGCGGCATTTGCCCACCAGCACCTGGTGGAAGCCGGGGTGGAGGTGGAGCTGGGATGCGGGGTGGCCGGTTTCGCCAAGGGGGCGGACGGATGCCTCGACGTGACCCTGGCCGACGGTCGCCGCATGGAAACCGACCTGGTGATCATGGCCGCCGGCGTACGGCCCCGTACGCGGCTGGCGGCCGAAGCGGGCCTGACTATCGGCGAGTGTGGCGGCATCCTGGTGGACGAGTGGATGCAGACCAGCGATCCCCACATCTGGGCGGTGGGCGACGCGGTGCAGGTGGTCGATCACGTCACCGGGCTGCCGGCCATGGTCCCCCTGGCCGGCCCGGCCAACCGCCAGGGCCGGGTCGCCGCCAACGCCATTTGCGGCAAAAAGGAAAAATATCCGTCTTTTCGAGGTGTCCAGGCTACCAGCATCTGCGGGGTGATGGGGCTGGCGGTGGCGGCCACCGGGGTGACGGAAAAAAGGCTGCGCCGCCTGGACCCGGAGGGCAAACGCTGGCCTTACGCCAAGATCTACATCCACCCGGACCACCATGCCGGCTACTATCCCGACGCCCAGACTTTGACGCTCAAGCTGATCTTCGACCGCACCGACGGCCGCATCCTCGGCGCCCAGGCCGTGGGCAAGGAAGGCGTCGACAAGCGCATCGATGTCATTGCCACCCATCTTCAGCACCGGGGCACGGTCTTCGACCTGGAGGTCTCGGAGCTCTGCTACGCGCCGCAGTACGGTTCGGCCAAGGACCCGGTGAACCAGGCCGGGATGGTGGCGGCCAACTTCTTGCGGGGCGACATGCCCACGGTCTACTGGGAAGATCTGCCCGGCGCCGATGTCTTCAAGCTGGACGTGCGCACCGCCGAGGAATACGCCTCGGGACACGTTCCAGGGGCGGTGAACATTCCCATCGACGAGCTGCGCCCGCGGCTGGATGAGCTGCCCGGGGACCGGGAGATCTGGTCCTATTGCTACGTGGGGCAGCGCTCTTATGTCGGTGTGCGCATGATGCTGCAGCACGGCTTCAACGCCAAGAACCTCACCGGCGGTTTTCGGATGTACACCATGATCGATTGACGCCATTGCGCACCAGGTCGTGTCTCCACCCGGCCTGGTGCGCGTCAGGATCCTGCGGTCGCTTCATTACCATCAATTTTCTTCCATTTTTGCGCTTTTTTTCTGCCTGGCGCCTAAACTGCAAGACCTCTCGCCGCCTCGGGCTCCTGCTCAAGCGGGAATGTTCTCCTTGCCAAGCGCGCTGAATGCAATATAGTTGCATTGGTTGCACAAGGTGAGGTTGGCCGATGAAACGACGGGTGAGAGGTTTCTGATGGGGCGCTGGTGCTGGTTCGTTCTGCTCTGTGGCCTTTTCCCGGGGGCTGTCGCCGGGGCGGGGGCCACCGATGAGCCCCTGTTGGTCTATGTCAGTATTTTGCCCCAGCGCGACTTCGTGCAGCGGATCGCCGGGGACCGGGTGGCGGTGGAGGTGATGGTGCGGCCCGGCGCCAGCCCGGCCACGTACGAACCCAAGGCCCAGCAGATGGCCGGCCTGTCCCGGGCGCGGATCTACTTCGCCGTCGGCGTTCCCTTCGAGGCCGTTTGGCTGCCGCGCATCGTTGCGGCCAACCCGGCCATGCGCCTGGTCCACACCGATGCCGGCATCCCCAAGCGGACCATGGCGGCCCACTACCACGGCGCGGAAGCCGGCCGCGATGCCGATCACGATAACAGGAGCCATGACCCGCACGTGTGGTTGTCGCCGCCGCTGGTCAAGATCCAGGCGCGTGCCATTCTGGAGGCCCTGGTGGCTGTGGATCCCGACCACCGGGAACGCTACGAGACCAACTGGCGCAACTTTGTTGCGCGTCTTGATGCGCTGGATCAACGCTTGCGGCAATCCTTCGCCCGGCGCAGGGGGATGTGCTTCATGGTTTTTCACCCGGCCTGGGGGTATTTCGCCGAAGCCTATGGCCTGCGCCAGGTGCCCATCGAGCTGGAGGGCAAGGAGCCCAAGCCGGCTCAACTCCGGGAACTGGTGGAAATCGCCCGTTGCCACGACATCCGGGTGATTTTCGTTCAGCCGCAGTTTTCGCGACGCAGCGCCGAGCTTGTGGCCCGGGAGATCGGCGCGCGGGTGGTGGATGCTGACCCCCTGCCGGCGGACTGGTTTGCTAACATGAACGAGGTAGCGGCCAAATTCGAGGCTGCCCTCAAGTAAAAACCGCCATTGCCATGCCGACACCGATTATCGACATCCGGCATCTCTGGTTTTCCTACAACGGGCAGGTAGCGCTGCGCGATGTGAACCTCGAGATCTTTCCCGGCGACTTCGTGGCCTTGATCGGCCCCAACGGCGGGGGTAAGACCACCCTGCTGAAGCTGATGCTCGGACTGTTCCGGCCTCAATCCGGCACTATTCGCATCTTCGGCCAGTCGCCGCGCAAGGCCTCGCGCCACATCGGCTACGTGCCCCAGGACGTGCATATCAACCGCAGCTTTCCGGTAACGGCCCTGGACGTGGTCCTGATGGGCCTGATCCACGTCAGCGGCGCGGGCAACGCCGCAGCGCGGCGCCGCAGGGCGCTGGCGGCCCTGGAGCAGATGGAAATGGCCGACTTCGCCCACCGGCGCATCGGAAGCCTGTCCGGTGGCCAGCGCCAGCGGGTTTTCATCGCTCGGGCCCTGGTGTCCCAACCCCGGCTGCTGCTGCTCGACGAGCCCACCGCGAGTATCGACAGCAAGGGGCAGACCGATTTCTATCGGAATCTGAAGGAGTTGAACAAGTCCATCACCATCCTGGTGGTCAGCCACGACCTGATGGCCATTTCTACCTACATCAAATCCGTGGCCTGCGTGAACAAGGACCTCCACTACCATCACCAGGCGGAAATCACTGCGGAAATGTTCGATGCCATGTACCCTGGCACAGCGGAGGAGGCTTGTCCCATCGAACTGGTCACCCACGGGGTGGTGCCCCACCGCGTGCTCAAGGAGCATCCAAGGGAGCCATGACATGATCGAGGCCTTGAGCTACGAGTTCATGCAAAACGCCCTTGTGGCCGGCCTGCTGGCCAGCGTTATCTGCGGCGTCATGGGCACCCTGGTAGTGGTCAACCGCATCGTGTTCCTCTCCGGCGGCATTGCCCATGCGGCTTACGGCGGCATCGGCATGGCGTTTTTCTTCGGCTGGCCCTACCTGATGGGAACATTGGGATTTTCACTGGCGGCGGCCATGATCATGGCCGCCGTGACTTTGCGGGCCAAGCACCGGGCCGACACGGTGATCGGCGTCATCTGGGCGCTGGGCATGGCCATCGGGATCATTCTCATCGACCTGACCCCCGGCTACCATGTCGACTTGATGAGTTACCTGTTCGGCAGTATCCTCAGCGTTTCCTGCCGGGACCTATGGATCATGGGCGCCCTGGGGCTGGTGATCGCGGTGCTGGTGGGCTGGTTCTACCAGGGGCTGCTGGCCATGAGCTACGACGAGGAGTTCGCCCGGGTGCGCGGCGTTCCGGTGGTGCCCCTCTACTTTTTGCTCATTGGACTGCTGGCCATGGCGGTGGTGATGGTGATCCAGGTGGTGGGCTTGATCCTGGTCATCGCCCTCTTGACGATCCCGCCGTTTATCATGGAGCCGTATGCCCGGACCTTGAAGCAGATGATGATCGGCGCCAGTCTCCTGGGGGCGGTTTTCACCATCGGCGGGCTGTGGTTGGCCTACTCCTTCAACCTGACCTCGGGAGCGGCCATCATCGTGGTGGCCGGTGCCGGGTTCTTCGCCGTGCGGGCGGCCGAGAGTGCCCGGCAAGTGGTGCGCCGCGGCCGAAGCGCCGGCCAAACGGTTCCCGGAGAGGCGGCGTAAAAAGACGATGGACTCGGGCATGTCGCCACGTGACTATCAGGCATTGTTGGCCGAAGCCGGGCTGAGCGCCACCGAGAACCGACTGCGGGTGCTGGAAGTAGTGGGCGGCAACGGCTACCCCTTGTCCGCCGGGGACATCTACCGCATCCTGGCGCGTTCGGCGCCGGTCAACCGGGTGACGGTCTACCGGATCCTGGAGCGGATGGTGCGCCACGGCATCCTGGAGCGCCTCAGCACCGGGGGGCGCGCCTTTCACTACGGGTTGGCCGCCATTGCCGGCCAACCGCCTCATCCGCATTTCTACTGCACCCGCTGCGGGCACATGGATTGCCTCAGTCCCGCCAGCCTGCCGCTGGACACCACCCGGCTTCAGCGCACTTTCCCCGGCCAGATCGAAAAGATCGAGATCCGCTTGGACGGGATCTGCAAGAACTGCTTGAGAAAAATGGAACTTGAAACTGGAAAACGGCGGGCGGCGCCTTGATGAGGCCGCTTTACCAGCCGAGTTTCAAGTTTCAAAAAAATACGGGTCGAAGGCCGTGCCGAGCGCAGCCCCCGACCCGCATTGGATTCACTTCAGGTCTTATTCCGGAAACACTTCCTTGGGCCGTTCGGTGTTGCCCGTGGCGTTGGGAAAGTCCTTGGCGACGTACGCCTTTTGGCCGGTTTCGATCAGGTGCCGGGACTCTTCCATGAAGTTGGCGAAGCGGAATTTTACTTCGTAGAAGCCGTGCCACCAGGCGTAGTCCGGGGCCATCATCATGGCGCCCATGCGGGCCCGGCGCCCTTCGTGGTGCCACAGCTCGTAGAATTCCACCTCCAGGCGTTCGTCGAAAAACTTCGTTTTGTCGAGCAGCCCCTTGGCGTACAGCTCGTCGAGCATCGCCTTGGCCGGCTTGAAGTAGACCTCGTTGTACTCCTCCACCGCCTTGTCGAAGCCGGCGTAGAAGTCGTCGATCCAGGAGTCGCCGTGGCACTGGCGGCAGACATCCTTCATCTTGCCGCGTTCCGTCTGCCAGTCGGTCTGGGCCGGAAACGGCTTGAAGTCCTGGGGGCGTACCGTCAGCGGGGCCTGGGTTTCCCACGAGAGGCGTTCGGTGACGTCGTGGGTGGTGAACACCTTGCCCGAACCGGACATGTGGCAGCCGGCGCAGGTGGGAGCCCGGTAGTCGATCCCGGCGGTCCAGGTGCCGCCGGCGGCGTTGAAGTTATACTCGTCCTTGTAGGCGTGGTACATCGTGCCGTGCTTCGACTCCTCGTAGATCTCGATCTGGGGGTGGTCGGGGCCCAGGTGGCACTGGTCGCAGGCTTCGGGCATGCGCGCCTCGGCCACCGAGAAGCGGTGACGGGTGTGGCACGAGGTGCACGAGCCCTTGCTGCCGTCCAGGTTGAGCCTTCCGACGCCGGCGTTGGGCCAGGTGGTCGGGTCGATGCTCCCCTTCGCGTCGATGGCGATCACCGTCCCGTGGCAGTTGAAGCAGCCGGTCTTTCTCTCGTTATCCGAGTTCATCCCCTTGTTGAGCCAGGGGTCGAGCTTCCATATGATCTCGAGGGTGTTGGCGTGCTTTGAGCGGCTGTACTGGGTGGTCTCGTCCGGGTGGCAGCGCGAGCAGTCCTTGGGGGTGACGATGGAGGCGATGGGGACCTTGTAGCGGCTCTCCCCGTAGGGCAGGTCCGAGCGGCCGTAGTACTTCTCGTGCCCCTTGGCGATGTCCACGTCCCCGGGCTGGACCAGGTGGCAATCGAGGCAGGTGATGTTGGCATTGGCATGCCGGCTCTTGGCCCAGTCGGCGAAGATGCCCGGGGTGGCGGCCCGGTGGCACTCGATGCAGGCCTGGGCTTCGGGCGGGATGTTGCGCTCGATGCGATATTCCTTCACCTTGGGAAAATTGGGCTGCTGGGCGACGGCGCTTCCGCCGATCATCAGCAGGGACGCCCCGAGACAGACCGCAAAAGGCATCTTTCTCATCGTCACACTCCTTTCGCTGGTTGTGGACGTTGCATTTCCAGCCTTTCCACGCGCAGCCCCTTGGCCTGGTAAGGGGTTTTGCGGTACTGGCGGAACATCACCTGGGCCTTGTCGTCGTGCACCAAGTCGTAGTGGCAGTCGATGCATTTCTTCTCGTAGCCGGCCCGGGCGTAGAGCACGCTGCGGTGGGCCCGCATCGCCCCACGATTGTGGGGCATGGTGAGCAGGCTGCGGTGGCACTTCTGGCATTCTTCGTTGGTAAAGCTGGCGTAGGCCGCCTGCCGGTTCTTCTCCCGATCGTACTCGTCGATGAGGAAGTGCTTCACCACGTCCTTGGCGCCGTGGTAGGTCTTGGAGAAGAAAAAATCGAAGGTCCGGTGGGGGGCGGGCAGGTGGCAGTCCATGCAGTCGACCACCACCCCGACGGCGTTGTTGGTGTGGGTCGAGGCCCGCCAGGCCATGACGGCTGGCTTGATCTCGTGGCAGGAGGCGCAGAACTCGGGGGTCGAGGTGCGCACCATGGTGTAGTAGGTCATGGAAAACAGCGGAAAGGCGACCAGGATCCCCGCGCCGACCAGCACTGCCGCGATGATGTGGCGTTTCATGGCGATTCCTCCTGAAAACGTCCGGGAAAATCGTCCCGTCGGGGGGGACGGGGTGCCGCCGGCCTCCAAGTCCCAGGCCGCATCCATCACGTGATTTAAGCGGTGCTTCAACTCGTAGAAGCCATGCCACCAAGCGTAGTCAGGCGCCATCATGGCCGCCCCATGCGGGCCCGGCGGCCCTCATGGTGCCACAGCTCGTAAAATTCCCATTCCAACGGTTCGTCGAAGTAGTGGTCGGCTGACAGCGGGCCGGCTTTGTAAAGGGCGTCAATGCGCTGCCGGGCAGAACGGTAGTACACTTCATTGTAGCATGCCACGGCCGTATCGAAATTGTCAAAGTGATCCTTGGCCCAGGAATCGGCGTGGCACTGGCGGCAGACCGCCGTCATCTTGGCGCGCTCCGTCCGCCAGTCCGTGGCGGCCGGAAAAGGCGCGAAAGCCGCTGGCCGCACCGTGAGGGGGGCCCGGGTTTCCCAGGCGAAGCGGACCAATTGGATGGTGCGTAAATCTGGGTGTCGCTTGACATGTGACGCTAACCTCAACTGCCCGGAAAGATCCTAACTTTTTCACAACCGGATGAACCAAGCCCAGTCGGCATTACAATCCGAAAAAAGCAGCTACGTACTTCAGCGCCGTGAAAAGAATGATGCCGGCCAGCATCCACTTGATGGCCCGAGCCGGAACGAATTTCTGCAAGCGCGCCCCCAGGTACATTCCCGCCATTCCGCCGAGGCCGAACAGCACCCCCAGCGGCCAGTCCGGGGCCACGGAAAGATGCGGATACAGCGGCGCGATGGCCTGGTAGAAGGCCACCCCGGCCACCGAGGTGACGAAGGTGCCCATCAGGGCGGCGCCGGCCACGGTGTACACCGGCAGCCGGAAGAAGGTGACAAAAAAAGGGGCGATGATCGCTCCGCCGCCGATGCCGTAGGTGCCGCCGATAATGCCGACAACGAGGCTGAGGGTGAAAATCCCCCAGAAGGGAACGTCGAAGGCGTCGTCGTAAAACGTGTACCCGAGCCGTTTCAGGTTGAAGTGGGTCACTTTGACCGGTTTGAATAGCGCCGGAGCAGTGGACGCCCGGTCGTTTTGGGCAAGCCGGTGGCGGCGCACCATCTCCTGGAAACGCTCCTCGGCGCCGGCCCGGTTGCCCGCGCTGTCGCCTTTTTTCTTGAGCAACTCTCCTGCCATCTTGCCCCCGATGTAGAGCAGCACGGCGGCGGCAAACAGCTTGAAGCGGGTCGGATCGGGCAGATAGGCGACGCGCACGAAGGCCCCGATGAGCACACCGGGCAGCGTGCCGGCGATCACGATCCAGGTCAGGGGCCACACCATGCGCCCTTCTTTCCAGTAGCGGTACACCCCGCTGGGAATGGCCACGATGTTGAACAGTTGGTTGGTGGCGCTGACCGAAGGGCTGGTGTAGCCGAGAAAAGACATCTGGAAGGGAAGCAGCAGAAAGGCGCCCGAAACCCCGCCCATGGAAGTGAAAAAGGAAATCACGAAGGCCACCAGGGGCGGAATCCAGGGAGCGACCTCGATACCGGCGGTTTCGAAAAGCATGGCAGCCTCAATTTGTCGGGGGATTGACAAATTGACACGATATTTTTATACATCGTGTCAATGACAAGGTAGCAGGAATCCACCTGATGCGTCAAGAATCTTTTAACATTTCCTCCGGCGCGCCGGATCAGTGCCTGGATACGGCGGCCCTGGTCCGGTTGGAGCAATCCTTCCGGGACTGGGTGGGCGCCACGCCGCGCCGGGATGTTCGCCTGGCGCGGCAGCGGGTGCTGCTCATCTTCCTGTTGATCCGCTACACCGGCGCCCGGCTCAACGAGGTGTTGGCCCTCGATCCCTGGGAAGACATCGACTGCGAGCGCCGCACGGTCCGCTTCGGCGGCCCGGGCCCGGATAATGAAAGGGTTCCGCGCGAGGTTCAAATCTCTGAATTCCTGGCCGGCGAAACCCGCAAGATCCTGTCTGACCCGGCATTTCAGCAGGCGACCGGAAACCGCTTCGGGGTCGATCCGGCCTTTGTGCGCCGCAAGTTCTACGAGCGAACCAGGGCCTGCGGGTTTGAAAGGCGCCTCGGGGGCCCGGAAATGATACGCAAGGCCCGCGCCGTGGAGCTGATGCAGGCCAAGATGCCCCTGGCGGCGGTGCAGAAGATGCTCGGGGGGGCCATGCCCCATCGCGGCGCCGCCCGAATCTCCTTTTCACCCGAGGAGATCGAGGAGGTCACGCGCCGCTTCGTTGAACGCGAGGCAAACCGGCGGACCAGCGCCCGCAACACCTTTTTCGGCAAAATCGTCGCCATCCACCGCGGCGATATCCAGGCCCGGGTGACCTTGCTCACCGTCGGCGGGCAAACGGTTTCCACGGTGATCACCAACGACAGCCTGGAGCGCCTCGAGCTGGCCGAAGGAAGGCTGATAGCCGCCGAGGTCAAGGCCCCCTGGGTCATTCTCTACCGGGGAGAAAGGGAGCCGGCGTGCAGCGCCGAAAACCGTTTCAGCGGCGTCGTGGAGCGGGTTGTGCGGGGCAAGGTCAACACCGAGTACGGGGTGCGTATCGCCGACGGCACCGAGTTGTGCGCCCTGGTTTCCACCGAGAGCGGCCGGCGGCCGGCCTTGAAAAGGGGGGACCGGGTCTGGGCCGTCTTCAACGCCTTTGCCGTGGTGCTGCAGGCGGACTGAGGGCTTCCGGCGTCCACTGGCGATGATCCGGCCACAGCGCGGGCACTGGCACTGGTTGAGTCCATAATGGGTGACCTCAAGCTCGATCGGCGGCAGCTCGATCTTATCGCCGCGAGACGGAAATGTGGCTTCCATGCCGGGATCATGGGCGATGGGCCTGAATGCCCAAGGCACAAAGCAAGACATCAAAGGGGAAGAAAATGACCGGGCGAAATGAAAAAAACGGTAAGGAACCGGGCGATCTTGAGTCCATGAAGGACAGGGTCCGTGACCTGGAAACCGACCTGACCGATTCCCGGGATCTCATGGATTCCATGCGGGACCCGGTCCTGGTGCTGGATGCGGACCTGCGGGTGGTCTCGGCCAACAGGGCGTATTCCTCCACCTTTGAGCTTAGTCTCAAAGAGGTGGAGGGAAAACTCCTCGTGGAATTGGGAGGCGGCCAGTGGGACATCCCTGAGCTCCTGGGGATGCTCAACGAGGTCCTGGAGAAGGATACCACCTTCGACGCCTTCGAGGTGGACCGGGAGTTCGAGAAAACCGGCAGCCGCATCATGCTGCTCAACGCCCGGAGGATCGACCGCGGCCCGGGAAAACCCCACCGCATCGTTCTGGTCATGGAAGATGCGACCGTATCGCGCCTAATCCAATACGCCGTGGAAGAGTCCGAGGCGTTTCACCGCGCGCTTTTGGAAAATGTCAGCGATGCGGTTTTTCTCGCCGACGATTCGGGACGAATCGTCTATGTCGGCGGCAATGTCCAGGAGATCTTCAAAAAATCGACGCAAGAAATCCAGGATCTCGGCAATATCGAGGCGATTCTGGGAAAGGATCTGTTCGACCCGGAAACACTTTCCGGCAAAGGGGAGATTGCCAACATCGAGCGGGAGGTGACAGACGCCTCCGGGCAGAAGCGCACCCTTTTGATCTCCGTCAAAAGGGTGGCGTTTCGGCAAGGAACCGTTCTTTACAACTGCCGGGATTACACCGAGGGCAAAGAGCAGGAAAGCCGGCTTTCCGAGGCCCTGGCCCAGCTGGGGACCATCTTCGCCCATGCGCCGGTGGCCATGATGCTGGTGGACCGGGAAAGAAGGGTGACGGAGGTCAATGGTTCCGCCGCCCGCTTTGCCGGAAGGACCGCGGAAGAGATGATCGGCCTGCGAGGGGGAGAGGCTCTTCGCTGCCTCCATCACCTGGACGACCCTCAAGGCTGCGGCTCCGGGCAGGTTTGCAAGAATTGCCAGGTTCGGCTGGCGGTCTTGGATACCTTCAGGGACAAAAAAAGCCGCGAGCAGATCGAGACCTGCCTCCCCTTTCCTGCGAACGGGGGCGCAGAGGAGCGCTGCCTGTCAGTTTCCACCGCCTATCTGGAATACGATGGCAACGGGCGTGTCCTTGTGTGCGTGCAGGACATCACTGAGCGGGTGAGGGCGGAAGAAGCACTACGAGAGAGTGAAGCCAAATATCGCCGTATCGCGGACAATGTGACCGACGTCGTCTTCACGACGGACCTGAATTTCAACACAACCTACATCAGCCCTTCTATTCAAAAATTGATTGGTGTATCTCCACAGACGTATCTTCAAATGGGGCTGGAGGAAAGGCTCCCACCGCAAACCATTAAGAAATTCCAGAACATATTAATACAGGAGCTGGAAAAAGAAAAAGATCCTGCTGTTGGTAGGGGAAGAACGATAGTCGTTGAAGGCGAACATTATAAACCTGATGGTAGCACCATCAATATCTCCATGCATGTATCTTTTATCCGGGATGAAAAAGGGATCCCAATAGGAATACTAGGTGTTACCCGGGACATCACTGAGCGCAAGCGCGCGGAAGCAGAAAGAGAAAAACTCCAGTCTCAGTTGCTGCAGGCCCAGAGGCTGGAATCTGTCGGCAGGCTGGCCGGCGGCGTAGCCCATGATTTCAACAACATGCTTTCCGTGATTCTCGGTTACGGAGAGAACCTTCTCCATCAGCTCCACCCGGGAGATCCCCTGCGCGAGGATGTGAAAGAAATCGTTGAGGCCGGCAAACGTTCTGCCGCCCTGATCCGACAACTTCTGGCTTTCAGCCGCAAGCAGACCCTGCAGCCCGA
>Ga0190344_1000007_pt1 | contig 134865 bp, 109 predicted proteins | sample 48721323_MG_FD_161662 | JGI IMG/M metagenome (GOLD analysis project Ga0190344, IMG submission 161662) | Hydrothermal vent microbial mat bacterial communities from Southern Trench, Guaymas Basin, Mexico - 4872-13-2-3_MG | ecosystem: Environmental > Aquatic > Marine > Hydrothermal vents >... | reverse complement strand
TCAAAAGTGCGAATTAATCGCCCCGTATTGACTTCCCACAATTTCATCGTCTCATCCCAACTACCCGACAAAGCGGTTTTGCCATCGGGGGAAAATGCGACGGCTTCCACACCATCGGAATGTCCTTCAAAAGTGCGAATTAATCGCCCACTTTGAACATCCCACAATTTCAACGTCTTATCAGAGCTGCCTGACAGAACGGTTTTACCATTCGGTGAAAAGGCAACGTCAAACACCAAGCCAGAATGCCCCAATTGTAGAAAAACTTCCGGTTGTTGAGCCTGTGCTATGGACGACCATAATCCCACTAAAACCAAGGCAATATTGAGCATGAAGCGAATTTGAAATAGTTGCATCTTAAAATCCTCTGCTGTTGTTGTGTCTGTTTTAAAGCTTAATCGGCCTGATTGAAGTTTGTAGTAGGCGCTTTAGCGCCTTGCGTTTGTAGTAAGCCACCCAACTTGAAAACACCGTCTACTTATACGCCGAGGACTTGACTGATAACAGAATCAAAGTCGCTCAACTTGAAAACAACTTAACTCATAAAACCCCCTAACTCACTAAGTTTGAAACAGATTCACCTTTTCTCGCTGAAAGTCAAAGTGGGCCATGTTGTCGGATTGATAGGTAAGAGTTTTCTAAGCGATACTTGAAAACGACTTAATCCAGAAAACGGCCTAATCCACTCAACTAAGAAAACACCGTCTAACGAAGTTTTTTCTCTGTGTTCCTCTGTGCCAACTCTGTGCCTGAAGTGTTGATAAAAGTGGGCCATGTTGTCGGATTGATAGATAAGACTTTTTCTCACTCAACTTGAAAACACAGTCTACTAGTACAGTAAAGCGGAAGTTTCGATACCACCCAACGCCAACGACTACCAATCCGATTATCCACGTCATCCGTTGTACTACACCACTCTTTAAAACAACGGCACCCAAAGTCCATCCTCTTCACTGGTACCACCCTCCTGACTCGGCAGCCCAAGCGGAAACTCCAAACAATTGGATTCACCCGTTTCTTCAACAAACACCGCATCCGCATAATGTTCACAAACGCCCCTGAGTACCATCGCGGCTGAATCGGAAACCTCAATCGGTTCGTTAGGAGCAACGCCTTTTAACATGATCATTTCATCCGCTACCTGAGTTAAAGAAAGGCCTTGCATCTGTTTGTGGCTAACCATTTCAAAATCGTTGCCGGCAACGCCTTGCAAATAATCCAACAAAGCCTGATAAAACAAATAAGAAGACAAATTAAGATCAATGTTTTCCTGATTGCTATGATCAGCAACAAACCAAAGTTGCAACGGAGGCGCAAAAACGCGAAATAAATACTTTTTAATTTCGCCTTTAGCCAACCACGCAGATTTTTCCCACGCCGCTTTAATATGCTTATCCGCCAAAAAAGGCGTCAACAATTTATGCGGATTAACACTAAACCCGAAATCTTGTCCACGAAATAAGTACTTTGTTTTATAATCAAAATTCAAAGCCAGCAATTTATTACCCGGCATTTTGCTATGCGCCCGTAAAACATTTAAACCCATTTTATTAATTTTGATATAAACTGGAATCACACCCGCCGCAATATTGATTTCTACCACATCAGCCTTACCGAGTAATAACTTAAATTCACCCGTGTCAAACTCCAAACCAAAAACGCCCCCGTATATCGGCAATGTTTTAAGCGAAGCGTTTGGATTTGAAGCAACAATACGTTGCCATTCCGCCGTGACTTTATCTATATCAAAGCCTAATTTGAACACAGCAAACAATTCAGCATCCTTGCGTACAGCTAAATAAGTTAATCTAAACAATTTTCGCTGCGTAAGCGGCTCTTCTGCCAAAATAACCCTTTTCGGGGGAATATAATAAACATTATTATCCGCCGAATCTCTCAAAATTCGAGTAGCATTGTCGGTTGGCGTATCAAATTTTGGTAATCAATGCTTTCATGTTAATCTCCGTAGTTGTCTGAATCATAATTTTCAGAATTTTATAATTTTCAGAATGAAATTGATTTATCTAACTCTCCCAAGATAAATCTTGGACTCCAACACGCCCAAGATAAATCTTGGACTCCAAAACGGTTATCTATAAACAAGGATTCGTTGATTTCTAAATAGAAAGAATAATTCGTTGATTTCTAAATTCGTTGTACTTATTGAATTCCAAAATCATTGACTCCAACACGCCCAAGATAAATCTTGGACTCCAAAACGGTTATCTATAAACAAGGATTCGTTGATTTCTAAATAGACAGTTGAAAATAATATTATTCTGAAAATTCTAAAATTCTGAAAATTCTGATTTAATTCTGATTTAATTCTGATTTAATTCTGATTTAATTCTGATTTAATTCTGATTTAATTCTGAAAATTCTAACTTTTCATCCAGTTTATCCTGTTCATCAAACCAATCACCAAAAGTGACGGGTAAACTAATAACAATACCCATCACAAGCCATAAAATGAGTTTGTAAAATAAACGTTTCATATCAGTTTAAACACTTATCAATTGTGCTCCCCATTTAGCATCTTCCTTTGATAAACGGGGTTCTGGGGGTTGCTGGTAATCAATCACTAAATCATAACCTCCTAAATCATAAAGATCATGGACAATTTTATTTAAGGGTAAAACCGGTTCAGGTTCACCGTCTCTTCGTTCTAAGGGAAAATAAGGAATTTTGTCGCGTACCCCAAACAAATAAATATCCGCCGAAGGGCGATGCTGGCTACGACTGATGACAATTCTATAATCGCTTTTCCCGTTGATTTTCATTGAAAAAGGCTTACCTTTTCTGATGAGATCAATTTCAATCAAGTTTGTTAGACTATTTAATACTTCAAGCCGTTTATGTTCATATTGAATGCGATTTTTACGCACGGTTTTATTCGTCGGAGACAAAATTTCTATGACCGTCACGACGTCACGATTCACGACATCATGGACTTCCAAATAACGCTCCACAACTGTCTCAGGCATGGGCAACTCTCCAGTGACTGGTTTGGTTGCCGTGGGTGTTGCTACCGCAGTATCGGTTTCTTCAAAATCGTCCCATGAGGAAACCACTAAAACATCAGGAATACCTACTTCTTCTCCAGTCGGTGGCAAGACAGTGAGATAAGTGCGTTCTTCAATAGAAACATGGTAACGAGGCCGAAGCAACGGTGTTAAAAAGTGTTGTATTCCAACAACCAGCGCCGCCTGAATTTGAAGCCACAAGCCTGATCTTTCTAAATAGGGACCCATACCGGGAAATGGTGTTGGCATCATTTATCTTCTTTTGAGGTACTTGTCCAAAGCTAAAAATTAACAATTCAAAATGAAAAATGTAGAATGAATAAAGACTTATAAAATAACTGTCACGAATGATATGAACCGCGGCTGGGGGCCATAACTTAATTTGAAACCTATTTTATGGCCCACAACAGTCCAACAAGCCGCATTAACAATTAAGAATTAAAAATTAAAAATGTAGAATGAATAAAGACTTATAAAATAACTGTCAATGAAGATGTTTTATATGAACCGCGACGGGGGCCATAACTTAATTTTAAACATGAATAATTTCAAAGAGTTACGTGAGTTTTGATACCGTTTTTTGAGTGAATTTTTACAAAAGAGCCAACCTAAAAATGCCTTAACTCCTTAATATGCTGTATAGGCTCAAACTGGGGTGGTGAGTTGGTAAGTTCCTTTGGTTCTAAAACGTGATCCCCGAAAAGATTCCGCTTCAGTTAAAAAAAACAAGAGTTTAAATAATTAATAATTAATCATTAATCATTAATCATTAATCATTAATCATTAATCATTAATCATTTTCACCTATAAATGGCCCCCGCTGAAGGCTAAAGTTGTTTTATCACCCATTTGCGAAAGTTTTTGGTCATTTTGAGTTCGCCATGCTGTTTGCCTTGTTGTAAAAAACGAGGAATTTCAGTGAGGTTGATTGCTGCAAATGCCAGACTGTGTTGACACTGGGCATAGTTGCCTTTAACTAATTGATAAATATAAAGTTCATCACCATTATAACGCCAAAATTCAGGCACACCCATCGTGGCATACAGTTGTAATTTAGGCAACGCTGATTGAGTATGTTCGATTTCTACTACTAAGTCTGGGGGCGGATCACGGTTTAAATCTATCGGTTCCTTGTTTCTGACTTGTGCTTCGTGTTGAATATAATAACAAGAATCGGGTTCAGCACCTCGTTCCAAATCATCGCGTCGGCATGTAAAAGAACCGGTTCGTTTAAATTCCAAGTCCAATTCTTCTAATAAGACGACAATTAATCCTTCGAGCATACGATTGGCATTTTCATGAGTTGAAGCGGGTGCCATGATTTCTAAGCTTCCTTGGTCATACGTTAGTCTTGAGGAACGATGTTCACCTAATTCGTCTAGGAGAGTTGAAAACGTTTGCCAACTGACGTTGGAGAGTAAAACACGCTGTTCTCCAACGCATCTATTGATGAGCGTATGAGTTGTCATTGTTTATAGACTGAAAATATTAACTATAAGGATTGTATAACTAACTACAAAAATTGTATAACTAACTACAAGGATTGTATATATAACCACAAGGATCGTATAACTACAAGGATTGTATATAAAAAAGGATTAGATCGAGAAGGACTGACAAACCCCAAACACCCCCACGAACCAATCCCTGCTTATACCCAATCCTTGTAGGGCTTGACTTCTTCAACCCCAAACACGGGAGCGAACCAATCCCTGCTTATATGCAATCCCTGTAGGGCTTGACATCATCAACCCCAAACACCTCTACGAACAAATCCCTTATTATATACAATCCTTGTAGGGATGGCATCGACAAGGCTTGTCTAATTAGAATGGTGGGCAACAAAAACACGTTGCCCACCCTACAAATGCACACTTATTGATTAGCTCACGGCTTAGATTTGGACTTTTATGTTTCGGGAATTCGTGCATCATTCCCTTCACTCAGATGAAGAAAAAAGTCTAAATTTCACCAGTAGTAATTCGCTACGCGAGATAAACCTGGGGATGGCAACCCTTATGTGTTAAGCTAATAAAAAATAGACTGAAAATCAATACGTTATAATTACCACTCGTCAGAAAGGGAATGATTTTATCTCGAATAATTCATCCCGATAGAATGGAAAAGAATTATCTCTTGTGAGTTTTGGAACCATTTGGTTTTATAGACATTTTTATTAGCTTAACACGTATGGGATGGCAACCCCCCAAAAAAAAACGAGCCCGCACATCGTGCGGGCAAACAAACCCAAACCCCAAAAAGCGGCCAAAACTAAAAAGCCCAAATTAGGAAGACTTGGCGAGGCGGAACCCGACGATGTTGTTGCGGACACCATGCGAGTAGATGCCGCGGGTAGCGGCTCGCACGTTCCTCGGTTCGGTGCTCCAAGAGCCGCCCCGGAGCACCAAACGGCTGCCTCTATTAGCACAACGCTGTTCCTTGCCACTATACTTGTCCTCATATTCAGAACAAGTCCACTCCCACACGTTACCTACCGTGTCATACAATCCGAAAGGATTCGCTGCAAAAGAACCTACCGGAGAAGTATATACCCAACTATCTTTACCTTTTGCTAAACCCTCACAACACTGATCTTTACCATAGTTAGCATATTCATGGGAGGCCGTATTGCCCCACCAGTATTTGGTGATTGAACCGGCACGATCGGCATATTCCCACTGAACCTCCGTCGACAAGCGATAAGTATGGCCGGTTTGCTTGCTTAACCATTCTGTGTATGCTGTCGCGTCATTCCAACTGACACAGACGACCGGGTGAGTATCGGTTTGAGAAAAGCCAAGATTACGCCAATTCTTTCCTTCATCCCACCAACAACTTCCTTCCTTTTCTGCATCAGTTCGATATCCGGTCGCATTCACAAACCGCCGAAACTCTGCCACCGTCACTTCATAACGGCCCATCGCAAACTTATCCACTGAGACCCAATGCACCGGCTTTTCATTTCTATAACCACCGCCTTGAATATCCCCCATCCGAAATCGTCCGGCTGGAATCCATACCATTTCAGGGCCTAAGCTACCGTCTTGTAAACGGTCACGGAAAACTTTTTTGTCGGCAGTGACATAGACGGTTTTAGGTTCACAACGGTATTGGGGATTACTGACATCTACAATACGCGGTTGATTCATCTCGTTTCTTAGTGCGGCAATCACCTCTTTACCGGCTTCTAAGCGAATTTCTAGGGAATTAGCGGGCATAGCCACATCTAACGCAATAATGCTGCGCCGTGCCACTCGTCCATCTTTGTCTACCACCTTGGCTTGCACTCGAATCTCTGAACACTGAAAACCTCGGTATTCGTCATTTTTCAGCAAGAAAAGCACAAACTCATCTTTGGAAACGACATCAATTGTGATTTTAGCAGAGTCAGCAATGCCACTGATGGGTGTTATCAACATGGCAAGCAATAATCCAGCAAATTTGTTCAGATTGCGTGTTTTCATAAAGCACCTTGTTTAAGTCGGTTTTGAGAAAGAGTTTTTGTGCCATCGCATTGACAAACTCCAAAAACTGGAACGCACTTATTAGACTTGTCCGTAAATTTTCAACACAGAGACACGGAGTTACACAGAGTTTCACAGAGATTTAGCTTAATAACTCTGTGTGACTCTGTGGTACCGTTTGTAGTAGGCGATTTATCGCCTCAACTCATTTGAGGGCCATAAAATCATTTGGATACTTTCAAATTAAGTTATGGCCCTCTATCGCGCTTTATTACCACATTTAGAGTAGGTGATTTATCGCCTCAACCCGTTTGAGGGCCATAAAATACTTTGGATACTTTCATAGTTAAAAAATAATGTCTGAATCACAATTTTCACAATTTTCACAATTTTCAGAATCAGCGTCTGAAATAGGCGAAATCGTTAAAAAGTCTGAATCAGAATTTTCAGAATTTTCACAATTTTCACAATTTTCAGAATCAGCGTCTGAAATAGGCGAAATCCTTAAAAACTACCAGACATAAACCCAAGTGTCATTCTGCTAATTCTTCAATTCTGAAAATTCTGATTCAGACAACATTTAGACTCCTGCCAAACTAAAGTTTGGACTCCTGATCACAGAAAACAGATCACTGTTCAAACTCCCAACGCGCCTAAACACACCGCCATCAACGTCTGCGGCATTATGCCAAGCAATAAAATCACCAACGCATTAGCACTCAGCGCCACGCGCATATCCATACCCGCTTCAATCGGTGTCATATCTTCAGGCTTGTCAAAGTACATCAGTTTGATGATACGCAAATAGTAAAACGCGCCAATAATGGCAAATAGCACCGCGACGACTGCCAACCAAACAAAGCCGGCGCTAACGACTTGCGCCAAAACAGACCATTTTGCCCAAAAGCCTATGAAAGGCGGCACCCCTGCCATCGACAGCATCAATATTAACATCAGCGCAGCATACCAAGAATTTCTATCGTTTAAGCCTTTAAAGTCATCAATCCGCTCCGCCTCAAAGCCGGCACGACTGAGTAACACTACCATGCCAAAAGCACCTAAAGTCATCAGCGTGTAGACAACAACATAAAACATAGAAGCCGCATAACCGTTTGGCGTGGCGGCAATTACCCCAAGCATTAGATAACCAACATGAGCAATCGTCGAGTAAGCCAACATACGTTTAATATTGCGCTGAGCAATGGCAATAATATTACCAGTTGCCATAGACAGGATAGCGAGCAAGATCAGCATATCTTGCCAATCGGCATGTAAGTCTTGCATCCCATCCACCAACAAACGCATCAACATGGCAAAGGCAGCGATTTTCGGGGCGCTACTAATAAATAAAGTCACAGCCGTCGGTGCGCCCTGATACACATCAGGTATCCACATATGAAATGGCACAGCGCCCAGCTTAAACGCCAAACCGATAACGATAAAGACTAAACCAAACACCAACACCCTGTATTCCTGCATGTTTTGGTTGATGATGGGTTCGATAGCAGCCAAAGCGACCGTATTATCCGTATTTTCAATGAGAATTTGTGTAATCGCGACAGCGGCGCTACTCTCTGTATTGCCACTCAGGTGTTGTCCAATCGCGATGACAGCGATGTTCTCATTCTTAATCTCATTAATGATTTGGGCAACCGCGGCGACTATCGTGTGCTCATCGGCTATTTGGCGTATGACTTGGGCGAGTTTGGCTAAATCCAGTGTGCCAGTGATGCCGTAGAGTATCGACATCCCGTACAACAACATGCCCGACGCTATCGCACCCAACACAAAATATTTCATCGCCGCTTCAGAGGCTTTTTGCAAATCGCGGTGCATGGCAATCATCGCGTATAAAGACAGTGATAGCAATTCTAAGCCAAGATAGACAGTCAATAGGCTATGGGCCGAAACCATCACCATCATGCCCAAAGCGGCGAAGAGGCCTAACACAAAATATTCGCCTCTGAGCAATTTGCGATCACGCAGATACTCCCGCGAATAGATAAACGCGATAAAAACGATGCCGACGATAAAAAGTTTTAGCACCGCCCCCATTGGATCACTGACAAACATTTCGTTCATCGCCAATACCCGTTCAGAAGGCATGGCAGCGAGAATCAGCAGGGCAGTGCCTATCAAAGTGCCTTGCGTGAGTTGATAAGTTAAACCCCGCAAATGCTTGGGTAAATAGGCATCAATGACCAAAATAAGACAAGCCATTGTTAACAAAAGTATTTCTGGCAATAGCCAAGCCAGGTTTAAATTTAATTGTGCGATTGTAGAAGTCATTTCTATATTGTCCACCGTTTGAGTTAAGAGTAAAAAGAATGTGCGACACCGAACGCCGTGGTAGGCATGATCTCGCGTAGCGAAAAACGTCGTTTCCCAACGATAGATTTTCAGATAAATATTTGGGGAAGAGTCCAAGATTTATCTTGGACGTCATTGAGAATCTTGGACTCCTATTTTTATGAAATACTATAGTCGGAAATGGAACGATAAAAGCCTTAAAACAAATAGATCATTTTAAAATAATTGATTATATATCTAAAATAGTTACCCTGTAAAAATTCTTAGGGTGTCTACTTGTCGTTATATATTTTATACTTATACTTACCACCGTGACAAACCCTCGCTTTTTCTTGCCAAACTCTACTTTGCGCCTTTAAAAAATGGCGTTTTTGATCTCGCTTCGCCCAGAAACATCGTTCTTCGCTATGCGAGATAACGAAACGCAGTAACGAGCGTAGCGAGATCAACTTTCGTCTCAAGCGAAGCGAGATCAACTTACGAAGAGCGAAGCGAGATAACGAAACGCAGTAACGAGCGTAGCGAGATCAACTTACGAAGAGCGAAGCGAGCTAAGTATAACCTATCCAGAATGACACGGATTTTAAAGGATCGATACTTTTCCTTTAGAACAAACTAGAACAAAGTGCCCAAACTTAACAACAGAATTGTGATCTAGTCTATCAGGATTTCCAAAATGAACATTGCATTTGTCGATTTAGAATTTGGATCATTGTATGGTTCTTATAGAAGAGATTTTATACCGGTAGAGTTAGGTATCTTAATCTATAATCCCGTCAAAGATGAAATCTTCATCAGAGGTGCCAAATTTCGTTGTGATGCTGAGCTCGTTTTACGGAAAAAGATTATTAATGAATATGGAAAAGCCATTGGTGTTAATGAGAGAGTAGCAAACCTTGAAAAACAACAATACAATAAACCCTATGATAAGACTTATAAATTAACGAGCGAAGAAAAGAAATGTCTTAGAAAGAAATGCGCGAAGAATTATGATTTGTTAAAAGCGCGCCTATCTAAAACGTTTAATGAATTTAACGTCACAGAGATCATATTTTTTGGTAAGAGAGAAGATATTATTCAAATCAAGAAATCACGGTTTAATTTATCTGATTTAAAAGTGTTCGATATGCAAGAAGAGGTAAAAAAATATACGGATACACTGTTTTCTCTTGACAAATTATCAATTATTGTCAAATTTAAGTCTGATCGTGTGTTTTTCAGTTCAGATAATTTCAAATATAAAATTCCAAAAAAATATCGACATCTGATAAAACCTCATAGAGCCGTAGGAGATGTTGCTCGTATATTTTTGATTTATAGAGAATTTTTCTATAACAGGGATTCTTTTGTCGATAAATGTTCTCAGTTTATAAGTAAAATGAAGAACTTGCTTGCATAGCGAATCGCGTGAGCTTGTATAGACTTTCATAAAAATCTGTGAAACCAAGTTTCTAGCAGAAATTTGGGCTTTCTCCCATGGGGCGCATTCCCATTTTCACGGACAGTTAAGTACGCGAACCGAAGGTTCGCGAAGCTAAATAAATAGTCATGGATAAGTTATTAATCCTCCCCCAAGTATGAAAATAAAGGAATAGAAAAGTTTTAATTCCTTAATTTCGTTCATTCGTTGTACTAGATATTGTGGGTATTTTCACAGTAAACGGATAGTGTTCAATAAGACTGTGAACGGGTGAAAAATGTTATCCGTTTATGCTTTTAAAATTTTAATTCGTTAATTTCTCAATTCGTTGTACTAGATATTGTGGGTATTTTCACAGTAAACGGATAGTGTTCAATAAGACTGCTGTGAACGGGTGAAAAATTTGTTTTTATCTATTGGCGGAAGTTATTGCAGATCCTTACTCTGGGCGGGCTGTGTTAAGGACTCTTAAAACACGCTCTAAGAGTTAAGCGTCCATTGTTGTTCTCCGTTGAAACTGGGCACCGGTTCAGTTCAGTGTAAAATAGATAAAAATCAACCGTTTAACATAATACCTTCAAAACTCAATAATCGGCTTGTTTATCAAAGCAGCATATCTAGCCATCAATAGCATTGAACTGAACCAGTGCCCTAATGCCCGAAACCAACTCAGAAGAGGGCCAGGCTGAGGCTGAAACAGATATGAAAGAGTGCTGATAAGTGATTTATTTTAAATAGCCGCATTAATTAACTTTGCAACAAACTCAAACTTCACACGAGCCAGTTACCGCATAAACCGCCATAATACTTTTCAACTCCTGTAAAAGTCTTTGTTGCTGTACCCGACTTAAATGCGCGAAGTCTTCAATCACTTCGCCCAGCTCAAGCTGTTGAATCACTTGATTGACTGATCGGCAACCTTGCTCACAAATCTGTTCTAAGCAGGAATTAATCTGTTTATCATCTGTGATCATTTGCGCTTATCGGTTTGTAGTAGGCGATTTATCGCCTGATCATATTGAAAATAGACAAAAAATAGCGACAAACGGTTTGTTTGTAGTAGGCGATTTATCGCCTTAGCTTCATATTGTGCTGTTGTTTGAAGGGATTGCCCAACTTGTATTTTTGTTTTCGGCGCATTTGAGCCGCCACGTAACTGATATAGCGTCATTGAAATATTTTTATATCCAGCAATTTCCTTGACTAACTTGCTGATAAAAAATAAATAATTCCGTTTGCCCTTCTACAAAAATCGCTATTTTTTTTCATGGCGTTTATTGCTCTTCTATTTCCGTATCAAAGCCATGAATGTAGAAGCCCGTCGAAAAAAAGTCACAATTATTTAAGCCCGTGTACGCAAACTCCTCAAATCTCTCTTTAGCGTTACGGTAATTATAAAAAGCTATTTTTCTCTCTTTTGATGACTAACCAATATTCTAAAGGTGTCTTATTTATAACAAATCTATCATTGGTAGTCATGATTAACTGGACGGCATATTTTTTCGCTTTCTGAATAATTAAGTCAATCAATTTTTTAGAGCGCTCATAGTCTAATCCTTCGCCAATGTCGTCTATCAAGATACAACTGGGTATCTTGGCTAACAGCGAGTAATTCAACTGAATAATTAAAGACTATGCCCTAAACATGCCTTGTGAAATTTCATGCTGATCAGTTACATCATCTAAATCGGTTTCTTTTACATACAATCCTACTGGCAGTGCGGTTTGGTTATCCTTACCAGATACCATCACTTTTAAAGATGCCGTTCCCACCTCCTCTATCCTATAATCAATGCATTCCAGATCCTTTTTAATAGCCGCAATAAATTCTTGTCTAAAGTCAGCTGTTTCTCCTTTTTTGAAGATACTAATCACTTTAGATGAATCTTTAAAATTAAAATCCCAATCCTCTGTGTGAGTCAAAAAAGCCAGATGCTCCTTACCTAAAGAACCACCAAATCTGTAATGAGTCAATGACTTACCCCATTGATGTCAATTTTCAAAAAAAGGGTGCTGTAAAGCATCTCTTCTTGTTAATGCGACAATTTTATCGTCTGGGGGTTGAAATTCTGCATATCTACCCGTGTTTTTATCGAAGACTTTCCCGACTTTTTCAGGGCTTCTAACTAAAAGCCTCTCACCATTAATAGACAGTGTTTCTTCTAACACGTTGGCATTTCTGAATTTTAACGAATAAACAATTTCTTCCGGTTTGCCACCATTCTGGTTTGAAAATTGAAGTAGTTGATAACTGGCGGTGTCATACAGGATTTCTGATAATTCATCATCGCCGGCAAGTAAATCTGCAATGTTTCTAATCACATTAAGCGTTTTAGTTTTCCCGGTGGCATTCTGTCCAACAATTAAATTGACGTCACCAAAAAGACACCATTGTCCATACTCACCGCCCAAAGGTTTTCCCTCAAGACACCATTCGCCTTTTTCACCTTCCCAGCGGTAGTATTTAATGGCTTCTAATTTCAGGGTTTATTCCTCACATCTATTTTGGAGTCCAACGCTTTAGCCTTCAACCCTACAACGGTAGAAGCATCTATTCTTTATATGGTAATGCGAATTAAGGGTTGAATTGAATCATAAAAAATCAATGACTTATAAAGACGTATTTATTGAAAGTGATTTTATAAGTATTTCTTATAAAACCTCTTCATTGAAAGTTATTTCATAAGTCTTTGTTCATTATACATATTATACATTTTTCATTTGAACGCGAGATATTCGCATTATCAAAGTGCCAACCCCGAAGGGGTTGAATGTGCATAAGTGGGTAAACAACGAACGGCTTGTGAGTCGCTAAAGCGACTACTACAAACCGTCAGTTTGTACGGAAGACTTATTACCATTAACTTTGTAAGGTTATTGGGCACCGTTGGGGGCCATAAACTATTTTGGATGTTTTCAAATGAAAGTATGGCCCCCAATCGCGCCTTATAGTTATAGTTTTTGTAAGTGTTTTTTGGGCGCAGGACTTACAGTCTTGGTATTTGCTCTTAAGAATAATTATTTTCAAATGGGCAAATACATCGGTAAGCCCTACATTGCATTAGTAGCGTGTTCACCCAAAGTTAAATGTACAAGGAACGTACTTGAAAAAGTCCGGTTATTCTCAAAATCCGTTGTACTTTCAATATATGAGACAATATGACCAAAGAATTATCGCCCTTAGAAGGCTATGAGGATTTTCTGGTTGATTTAAAAAAGCGCATCCGTCATGCTCAGCTACGGGCAGTTCTATCCGTCAATCGTGAATTGATACTCTTGTACTGGCAAATTGGACGAGACATTTTGAACCGTCAACAACAACACGGTTGGATCTTAGTGCATCAAATTGAAAGTGGCTTATTCCATCGCCAAGGTAAGGCGATTACCAATTTTGATCGCACTTTGCCTAAACCACAATCCGAATTAGCTGAGCAATTATTGAAAGAACCTTATTGCTTTGATTTTATCTCTTTAGAAGAAAAAACCACAGAAAGCAATTTATAAAAGGCTTTTATTAATCATTTTAAGGATTTTCTACTGGAGCTAGGCGTTGGATTTGCCGTTTGTAGTAGGCGATTTATCGCCTGATTCATCGCCTCACGCAATCAACCAGTCCTCCAAACTAACTAATGGCCGAGTAGTGAAACGCGACTCCCGTTATTTACCGATATTGTTATTTAGACAGCATTGTTTGAGGGCCATAAAATACTTAACAAGGCAAAAGTTTCGCGGAGCGAAACTTTTGCCTGAACATCAATTCGCTAACCTGGCCCTAAAAACTTTTTAATGTAGACACCTTGTATGGTAAGCAAGCCATTAACAAAAGTTTACAAAATCAAGATGGTTGGCTTTTCGGCAGTAATCAATGCAAGATGCGTTGGCAAAGGAATCTGTTTTGGATTAGTGAAACCTGCCCCCCGGTAAGCCATGAGACAATATCGTCTCCTTTTCGATCACCCGCATTGGGCGCAAATGCGATAAGAACCTATAAATCCATCATCATATCTAAAAAGTGTCGCTTAGGGCTACGATCAATTTGCATGTAATCCTGCACAATGAACAATCCACCCGGACATAGCGCATTATAAGCGCGACGAAATACACGAAGACACATTTCCTCAGCGACAATAAGTACCACACCAGAAATAAGCACCACATCATAGTCGTTGTCTAGCTCAACTGTATTCATGTCCCCTTCGATGAGGGTAATTCTATCGGACAACTTACTTTCATCCACCAGTCGGCGAGCCATTTCTAAAGGCTCTTTTTGATCAATTAAAACGGCCTTCAACTGAGGATTGGCTTGACAGAGTGCGATGCTGTAACTTCCAGTCCCCCCGCCTAAATCCAGTCGTTTTTGTTTGCCACGGAGTTCGACATTTTCAACCCTATTTTTTCCCGGCCCAATCATGACGCGGTTGTGTTGCCCCATCATGTAATCTGTCCAATAGGTGGGCGCATCCACGAAACCATTTTCAAAAGGAAGTTCTGTCCGCCCTTCAATTACCAGCTTGTCTAACTTTCCCCAAGTGTTCCAATGGTTAGTTATATGGCGCGGATGATCGCCAAGGTACTTCGGTTTACCCGGGACAAGGAATTCATTCGACATGGCCGAGTTTTTAAACTTATCCCCTGTCCAAAAGTTCCAACACCACACAAGCATCAAGAAAAGCCTGAACAAAGCGAGGATTTTTGGCTTTGAGATGTAGTGAGACTTCATCTGGCGAAAGCGGTTTTTTATCAAGCAAGGAAAATCAATCAAGCTTGACAGCGGCTCTCAGTACCCCTGAGTTCCAGTAGTTAAAACTTAGAATCATAGAGTTTATCTGATATTTTAATCTCCATTTTGAGATTTCAATCAATTTTTACCCATTTTAATTGTCTGTTTAGTGACAACTGCTTGAGTGAGCGTAGGGGGTGTCCCACGCGCCTGGCATTGGCATTGATCTCGCCACACTCGGTACGAAGTGTCTTCGGTGTATGGATTGATGGTGCGTATGTCGGCTGGGTGCAACGCTTATTTAAAGACGCATTTTATTTGTTCTTCAAGTGCTTCTTGTTTTTCCATCTTTTGTGAAAGCTTTCACAAAAGAATACAAGTACGCAAATATAAAACCTCCAGCAATTATTGGGGTGGAATAAGGAAGCAACCAAGCTAAAATTAGTAACCCATTAACCATACCAACAGCAACAACGGTTTTGGCTTGGCTCCGAATCATATAAGGCATTGGATACGGCCATAACATGGATATTGTGTTTATTAGAAATACAATAATCAATAATAAAACTGGGTCAAAACCAAATAATTCTGCTAGTAAGAGCGTAAAAATACAGGCCGCGAATGAGTTCGTTAGTAGGTGATCCGGTTCCAGAAGCAGAAGTCAGTCTGGAAACAACGCGAATCAAAATTGCAACAACAGCAATTAAACTAATGAAACCACAAATAAAACCATAGTGCATTCCAATAACCATGACAAACAACGTATGGGCAACCGCATCGCAAACATTATCCAATTGAGCACCAAAATCACTCTTGAGTCTTAATCTAGTAGCCAGCATACCATCCAAATCATCCATGAGATTGTTATAAATAATCAGAGGAATTATATACTGATAACCATTATCAACAAAAAGCAATGCCAGTGGCAGAATTCCCAGTATGGAGACGATATTGGGTATATTTTTATAAATGACTTTTCCAAAACGTTCCGGCATAATTGAGAAGCGTCATATAGATGTTCAGATAAATAAATTCACTTAAAAACCTCGGAGGTTTTGGAAACCTCGGAGGTTTGGCTCCAGCTATTTTTCTGAAAGTCTATAGTTACACATTAAAAGTGGCTGGCGCGAAGTAAGAAAAACTGATTTGTCAACTCAGGAAAAGTGGAATTTAAAACCGTTGGAACACGGATAATCCAAGGATTACAAAGTCTTAAACCCCAATAGGCCAGTCGCCCAACAATTGGAATGGCTTGCAATGGTTTGGGAATGATTTTTTTCCATTTTTCCATGGATTCACAACCCATCTCCAAAAGATTGTATGGCCAATTGGTTTCCGTTTTAATCAGCTTTAAATTACATTTTTCAAAAATATTCATGTAGGTTTGTATTGAACGATAGACTGCTTGGTATGTACCTTCTCTGATAACGGTTCCCTCACGCACCGTCGTTTCACGACATAAGATAATCCCGCCTTTTTCCAGAAATGGAATAAGTCTGCACAATAGAGCAATAACATCGTGTTCATTAAGGTACATAAGCATTCCACCTAAAAAAACCATTGAATAGTTTTCTGAAGGCTCAAACAAAAGGACATCACCTTGCACCGGATTCACGTTTGGATATGTGGAACATCGTTGCACCATAGCTTCAAACAAAGGAGGACTTGCCTCTACCGCCGTCACTTTGGTGAATTGTTGAGCAAAATATTCGGTCCAATAACCAATGCCGCAACCTAAATCTAACAAACAGTTATAATTTATTCCCTGATCTTGCAAAAGTTGCTTGACAATTTTGCACTCCGCTTGGAAACGAAATTGTCCCGCACTGGCAGGAAAACCCAATCCATCCATCATGTAGGGACCTAAGATAGATGGAGTAGCGTTTTGCCAATAGTGATTGATTTTGGTATAACTTACCTTGTTCTGTGATTGTTGTTTCATTGGAACGCATAACCTCCATAGTTTGTTATATATTGGATAATGCTGTGATGTTGATTGCTATTGTTTGAAAACATTCGCTCACACGCATGTAAGTATTCCACGGTGTCAATTTCATACCAACGTTCCTTCGCAAATAAAATACTTTTAAAATTTAGATTGCCATCAGCGATCATTTCCGCAAAAACGGTTTCCTAATAATCATTTACCTTTCCATCAGAAATAAAGTTATCCAAGCGTTTAGAAACCAGTTCCCAAGTTTTGCGTGAAAAACTGTAAATATTGACCGTTTTGTAGGTAATATCGTGCGTATTGGATGAGAGAGAATTAAGGTTAAACGCTGTGACATTGTGTGGTAAGTACCGAAGCACATATTATCAGGTATTTTGCCTGAATAAAAAGGGCTTTCCCCTTGGGCTTGCCCCCACGAACCGTCGTGTCATGTAGCGGCAATCCTTTCTGGTTGCCCCTTCGATATTGGCTTCTCTTAAAATACCCTAAAATTTATGCTTCAGTACTTAACATCAATATCACCTTTAGGCAGAGATGCCTGCATGACGGGAGTGGAAAGCATAACACTTTCTACCGGATAACCATAGCCATGCTCAATAATGAACATAGCTATGGCATTATTAATCCGAATGGTTTGCCACTGTAAATCACCAAATTTGATGGCATCTATTTTTTCTGAGGTGTCTGACTGTGAAGCAGACGCATTTTCCACCAATATGAGCAAAACCAATAAAATAGTTGCCAGCTTCAATAAGAAATATTTAAATTCCATTAAATTTATATCGATTTGTAGGGTTTGGGATACCCCGTAGTTACATAAGTCTACTCCACAGTATCCAGCCATAAATAACAGTTAATCCAAGAACATAGGCAGTGATAACATAAAACCATCTACCAGTCAACTTGGGTGTTCGGATGGGTGCTACATTGAAAGCGGCCAGAATCATAAGCGTTGTATACAGTATGGCTGACAAAACGGTCTGATTAACAAAACCGTCCAGTAACAAGATAAATGCAATAATGATGACATTATTGTCGAGAGCAAGTCCCATGTAAGTCGAATCATCTACAAGACCAAATACATTGAAATAACTCAACCGTATAGCACTGGCTGCGGCAATCACAAACGCTCCCGGTAAAAACCAGGGACTAAATTTTCCATAACTCAAAAGTAGAATAGCCGGAAAAATTCCAAAACTTATAATATCTATTAATGAATCTAGCTGCTTTCCAAAAGCTTGATATTCCTCATGTCGTCCTTTCATCCGGCGAGCAATCATTCCGTCGATCAAGTCAAAGAAAACCGCCCAGAGGATACAGATAATTGCAGCTGGAAAGATACCCATAATAGCGTAGTAGATACCGAGAACCGCACAGAAAAGCCCCGTTAGCGAACATAAGTTCGGAAGGTCTTTGACAAAAAATAGCATTCCGATCTGATGTGATCGTTCTTTCATATAATTTTCTCCGTGTCGCCTAATAATATTTGCCATAAACCTGACAGGTCTTCAAGACCTGTCAGGTTTTTTATACCTTTTTAAATATGAGCCTGTTTTTAAAATAGCGGGATAAATGTGTTCTTTAGCTCGTAACAAGTGCTGCTTGTCATCAATTTCGGCCCAAAGCAGATCGGTAATTACTGTATAGTAAACAGGATAGGATTGAGCCACAGCCACCAGTCCGTCACTTTCATAATCCACCTTGAGGCTAGATTCAAACATCAGTTCAGCCTGTTGCAACATCCTCTGAAATAAAGGTTGCGATATTTTTGAAATGCCCACTAATTCACCTGCAATCTGGTCGTCACCTAAGTCAGCCTTATTTTTAGACATGGCGACTATGGTATTACCTGATGTTTTGACATAAACTTCATCCCCCGCATTCGTCGGGCCTGACAACAAGACAACATTATCCTTTGGAAAAGTTAAAACAGTTTCCAAAGCGCGTTGCTCATAGATCAGATCGGATTCTAGCAAGAGAAAATCACTCACAACTAACTCCCTTGCATAATAGAGGGAACACAGGCTACCTGACTCGGCATAGTGTGGGTTATGGACAGTCACAATCTGCGGGTAGCGTTCCTTCAAACGTTCATAAAATTCAGGCAGATGTCCTGTCACAATAATTATTTTTTGGATACCACAGTGCTGAAGCCGTTCAATAGACTCTTCAATAAGAGGTTGATTTCCAAACTGTAGAAATCCTTTGGGCATTGATTGACCCATTTCATTAAGTCTAGCACCAATGCCGGCGGCTAAGATAACGGCTGTTTGTATTTTCATAAATAATCGTTTTTATTATCAATTAAACTTAGATGCGAGGAAAAATGGGGACTTTGTAAAATTTTTTTGTAAGGTTATTTTGCAATAAACCAAGTTTTGAAAAGAAAAAACTCTGTTTATTCATATTTTGGCAACTTGGGCAACTTAAAACTGTTCAGCTTATGGAACGGAACGCGCCAGTTTCAGATAAATAATTTCACAGAAAAGAAACTTGGTTTCTAACCCATTTATTTTTCTGAACATCTATAAATCTAAATACCTGATTATTTATACACAGGGACTTATTCTTTATAAGCAAAAGTAGTTTGACCTTACGCAAATTTTCCCGCGTTTCAAGATAGTTCGCCATACTATCTTCCTGATTCATGGTTCGTACTCGTTCAAAGGCCCGCTCTAGCTCCTCACCGGTTGCCAAAGACCAAGTAGAATTCCCATCTCGAAAGTCTTTTTTTAGTGGGCCCATTGGATCGAGGTAATCTTCACCTTGAAGAACCGCATTCACCGGAACAACAATACCTACCTGATGAAAGCCAACACACCGAAGCATTGAGATAATGATTTCTGGCGGACAGCGTTTGGCAATTCTACCCACAGCTTCAGGAATTAAATCGGCCCACCAAAAACCATCATAAAGTTGCGGATGGCTACTGGTATTAAAGACTACACCTCGGAGGCGTAATATTCGTTGTGCTTCTTTTATCAGTTTATGCACTGGCTCAAAATGATCGGTGCTTGAAGCAGCAACCAAGTGATGAAGTACTTGATTACACATCATACCGTCAAAAGTCTCATCGTGATAGGGAAGGGGATCAAGTAAACTCCCTTGCTATAACTGAATGTTAGTATCATTTTGGCACTTCTCTCTTGCTTGAGCTAACATCCCCCCATTCAATTCCAACCCATACAAATGGCCTACTTTTTCCTTAAGTGCCTGAATAGAGTTTCCAGTGCCACAAACAACCACCATCTAGGATGTTTTGCTCAAGCAAAGGGCGGGGAGTAGAAGCAAAACAACCTAAAAAAATATCAATACCAATAGGGATACGAGTATTATCGTAAGCTTTTGAGGTGTCGTGATAGTTTTCATACTCAATTTGATTCATAATAAATTGAAGCCAAACCTGACAGGTTTTAAAAACCTGTCAGGTTTCGTGGTTTCGTTGGAAACAGTCTAAAAGACGTTCTATGTCATCGGATTGAATCTCGCCCATATTAGCAATACGGAAAATAGAACTTTTCAATCCCCCTTGTCCTGCATATATTACAAACCCATGTTTTTTAAGGAACTGATGAAGTTGCTCATAAGTCGTGTTAAAGGGTAAATTAAATGAAGTCAGTACCACACTATAATCTTGCTCATCTAAAAATGTTTCTATGCCGAGTTGTTTAAGCCCTTGCCGATTTTTTTCGGCCAATGTGTGGTAATGGCGATATCTTGCTATCTGCCCCCCCATTTCTTCTAATTCAATGAGCGCTTCACTGAGGGCATAGCTAACATGCACAGCCTGAGTAAAGGGAGAATAACCTTGTTGTTGTTCTTTATAATAAGGATATAAATCAAGGTAGACGCTCGCGGCGGCAGAAGGGCGGCAGTCAAAGAGTGAACGTTTTACCAACACAAAAGAAATGCCGGGAACACCATGCAAACATTTATTAGCGGTTGCTGCACAGCCTTCTAAATTCCAAGCGTCAAATTCAATCGCTTCTGCGCCAAAGCTAGAAACACAATCTAGTAATAAAGCTACATTTTTGTGCTTACAAATTTTCCCCAGTTTAGCGACATCATTTAAACGACCGGTTGTGGTTTCATGGTGTACGGCAATAACATGGGTAATAGCAGAATCTTGAGTAAGGAGATTTTCCACTTCAGTCAAGTTCATGGCTTCATGCCATTGAGAAGTCACAACCTCTAATGGCTTGCCATGCGCCGTCACCATTGCAGCCATGCGCTCGCCGTAGACACCATTAGTCACTACGAGGGCTTTGCCGTCTCTAGGCACAAGCGTCGAAAGCATCGCCTCTACCGCGCAAGTCCCTGAGCCGGTGAGCAAAATGGCTTCATAGTCCTTGGCAGCTTTTGGATAAACTTTGACTAAACGCTCTTTGATATCTAAGGCGATTTGTGCAAACTCAGGTTCGCGATGACATAAATCTTCCCTGAGCATAGCATGGCGCACACGTTCCGTGATGTTAACGGGGCCAGGGTTGAGTAAAATCGTTCTCTTCATCATATTTTTTGAATAAACTGCCGTAAACGTTGAGCCACTTCTGGTGGCGTTATTTTAGGTCTCGGCAACTTATCAGGAATGCCCAGTTTGGTTTTTACATGTAAAAAAGTTAATTGTTCTGTTGTGGATTCAATGACGGTTTGTACTTCTTCGGGTGTATTGACACAAACCACTTTTTCGTAACCACAAGCTGCCGCAATCGCACCAAAATCAATGGAATGAGAAACTGTCTTTTGGCCCCCGGTTGATTCATGGCATTGATTATCTAGCAAAATATGCAACAAATTAGGCGGACGCTCATAACCAATAATGGCTAAAGCACTCATACGCATCAGCACGGCACCGTCACCATCAATAACAATTACCCTTTGTGTTGGTTGAACTAAAGCGATGCCCAGTCCAAGACTGGAAATACACCCCATAGAACCGACCATATAGAATTGATTGTTCCGATCTTCAAGGGCATACAATTCTCTACCACTATAACCCGTCGTTGCCAGTAAAATATCCGCTGGTTGACTAGCTGCTTGGATAACTTGCAATAGTTCCTGACGAGAATTTTTTATCTCCTTTAATGCCGGGGCAAGTTCTAAAATGGCAGAGGGTGGTTTTAATGCCAAGCGAGAGTTTAAAGAAACCGATTCAACAGAACCTTTTTTCATTACCAGTGCATAAGGTTTTTGATGTTCTGCCATAAACTCAAGTGCATGATCTAAAGTGGATTCAATCTGATCAGTTTCAGTCGGAAAATAAGCCCACGGAATTTGCATTAATTCTAACAATTGTGGCGTAATGGCACCCATGAGTTTATGTTGTGGTTCATCAGGCGCTCCTTCTGGTTCACCCCGCCAAGTTACAATGAGCAAAATGGGTATCCTGAAGATTTGATGCAAGGAAGTCAATGGATTCACTGCATTTCCCAAACCAGAATTTTGAAACATTGCCACACTACGCATTCCTGCTAATTCTGCACCGGCTGCGATAGCAACGGCTTCTCCTTCATTGGCTGCCCCCACATACTGAATATCGGGTGAATCAATGACATAGTTAATAAAAGGTTTGAGAAAGGAACAAGGTACCCCTGCATACAAACCAAACCCCTTTTTCCTAGCTATTTGGACAAAGTATTCAGCTTTAATCATTATATTCTGATAAGCTCCTTATTAGCACCTTTCAATTTATCTATGGCGTAATTAGCATAAGGAAACAATGGCTTGCTGGCATTGCTATTGTTGGTGTTGGGTAAATAGCATTTTTCTGCTTTTGACAGTTCAGATACTCTCTGAAGCCGAAATACTTCAGAAACAGGAACAATGTTTTTTTCAAGGTTGACTAAGCTTTCTTCCTTCTCTAGCATCTTAGCGGCCTTTTGCATCGCGGTAATCGAAGCGCGTAACATATGGTTTGCCCATATCACGAGAGAAAAGCCATTTTGTCGAAATACTTTAGTCGGTGTGGAATAATATTTTGTAGGCACAATAACCACCGGACAGCGATTATGCCACTCATGCTTAAAAGCCAAAATTTCATTAGCATCTGTTCTGGCACTGTGAATTAAAATCGCATCAGCCCCGGCTTGATGGTAGGCTTCTGCACGTTTAAGTGCTTCTGACAACCCCAAACCAGCAATAAATGCTTCTACACGAGCAACAACGACAAAATTATCATCATATTGAATATCTTTAGCGGCCTTTATTTTACCACAAAATTCTTCAATATCAGCCAGTGCTTGAGTTGTTCCCTTAATAAAACTGTTAGTCTTAGGGAAAAGTTTATCTTCAATACAAACGCCGGCAATATGACGCTGTTCCAGCTTTCTAACCAAACGCTGCACGTTGTTAAAATTGCCATAACCCGTATCACCATCAAGAAGGATTGGGATGGTAGTGGCATCTGACATAAATTCTACCGTTTCAATTACTTGAGTCCAACTGGCTTCATTACTATCGCGCACACCCCACTGTGCTGAAATAGATAAACCGCTGGCCCAAATCCCATTAAAACCCGCATCTTCAACAAGTTTAGCACTAATACCGTTGTGTGCTTCAAGCAAAAATTCAAGTTTATTTGATTCCAGTAGGTTTCTTAATTGCCTACATTTTGTTTTGCCTATTCGCATTTTTTTACCGTAAAAAAACGTTGTTATTAACAAAAAAACTGAAAAACTAACGGTTACAGCTTGTCTGTTTTCGTTATGATAGGAAATCCAACAAACTTACCATCATTAACTCCAAAAATCCAAAAGTTTGTCAGCATCCTCTCGTGCCTTGAGTCTCTCGAATTTTTTGCCATTATCATAATAACCGCACAGTGGGCATTTGACGGCCACTGTGCCTTGACCATAAACTCAAAGTATTCGCACCGGTATCGTGAATAAAAATCTAATCACCCGTCTCTATTATATGGGGTAAGCGGAGAATTTTTCAATCCTATCACCACCAAAACAAAGTGGCCCGGCAATGGCGTCATTTTGGTTTGATACGCCCAGAGTGGTCAACGATACTTAGATCATGATGCATAATAACCGCACAGTGGGCATTTGACGGCCACTGTGCCTTGACCATAAACTCAAAGTATTGGCACCGGTATCGTGAATAAAAATATAATCACCCGTCTCTATATATATGGGGTAAGCGGAGATTTTTTCAATCCTATCACCACCAAAACAAAGTCGCCCGGCAATGGCGTCATTTTTTCATTACTATATATCAATGCCATTAAGTTAAGAATAAATCCATACATGTAGGAAGTTTCCGCAGCGGAAACTTTTGCCGACGTGTTTTTCTTGCCGGCCCCAAAATGCGACGATGGTGGGCAACAAAAAGACCTACCCCAAGGTTTTTAGACTTAATGGCATTGGTCTATATATGGGGTAAGCGGAGATTTTTTCAATCCTATCACCACCAAAACAAAGTGGCCCGGCAATGGCGTCATTTTGGTTTGATACGCCCAGAGTGGTCAACGATACTTAGATCATGATGCCAATCGTTTGGATTATAGCATTCACGCAAAAACAAATCGGCTCCGACATGAGTCAGTGCTGGGCCACGTCAAAGTTTGAACTAACTGTTTGATTATTAGAGTCTTTTTTATAAATTTTAGACGGTACGGCCACAAATTATAAGTCACTGTTTATTAAAGTCACTTTTAGAATCATTTCCGTATATCGTTGTTAAATCAATAAGTTATATCCTACTTTGACGAGGCCCTGTGAGTCAGTGCCGTATTAATATTTTCAGCAGATATTCAATCCGACTAGCTACCCAGCCCACATTACCATAAATATACCGCCAATCGATGATTTTAAAATCACCCTCAAAAAGTTCTGGGCAAGACGTTTGAGTAAACTGTTGATACTCTTGCATAGTGATGGTTGGTTCAGATTATTATTCCGTGGGCTGGCCTAAAGAGTTTAAAATGATTATCTCAGGAACGGCGACGAAATAACACCGCCCTAAATTCCCTCTCCAGACGGGACTTACCTCGGTTTGACTCTGGGGTGTAAAATAGGAGCCAATTTCTTGGTTTATTTTTCACCCTATTTTTATTCCATTTTTAATGAGGGATGGTGGTGCTGCTAAGCCGAAAGATTGGTTAGGCTGAAGTTTTTCGGAGAAATTTTTTTTGAGTTCCGAGTGCTTAGCAGCACCGCCCTACAAATCAATGCCCTTTGACAAAAAACGTTCTTTTGTAGGCCACCCAGAACTTACGAACACCCACCATTTATCTCGAATGTGGTGGGTTTCGCTGAGCGATGAAAAAGTTTCTCCGAAACTTTTGCCTCGCTCGCTCTGGGTGGCTACATGCTCTTAATTTAATGGCATTGGGGCACCGCCCCTAGCAAGCCCCAACGGGGCGACATTAATAAAGCCAGTGTACCTACCTGGCAAGCCCCAACGGGGCGACATTAATAAAGCCAGGGGCACCGCCCTGGCAAGCACCGCCCCTGGCTTTAATAATACGCCTTATATATTAACCCTTCATAAAAATCCTGCCTTATGACCACGTTGAGTATACATGTATAGGACTACCAAAAAAACTACCCAACACTTGTTGCCATCCTCGCTGGTTGAGATGATAGAGTTGGAAAAGAGAATCTCGGTGGACTGAAAAATGCCGAATTATTATTGAGGCTCAACTGGCTTGACATTCTTTGGAAAATATTCTGCTCATTCAATAAAAATATCATATCCTCCTTAAAATAAGCCATTAACCAAATCACCATTTTTAGCATTGTGTTCATGCCTGTTTCCTGAGTACCGGACAATTTTTCTACTCTCATTTCTACATAAGGATAAATCTTTGAAAACAGCAAGGTTTCGAGCAAAGCAGGTTTCTCAAGTTCCCTCACTGAGTCGGGACTCGAAATGACAATCAATGACTTAAATAAATTTTCCACAATCAATGACTTAAATAAATTTTCCGCTACAAAGGCCTGTTTCATAGTGTTCAAACTTATCAAGGCGAAATGCCACACCAACATCAGGATAGCAACTGCCAAAGAGAGAGTCTTCATCTTTATCAAAAACATTGATAGTCACGCCAACGCCTAGACTAATGAAAAATGAAAAATGAAGATATTACATAAGTGAAAACGTTGAAGCTAAGGAATCCATCAATTGACAAGGTTCAATGTCATCGTTTATGTTTTTTTGGACAACTAAATAGTAATCTAATGCCATAAATATCAATTCTTAGCTAATGCCCGAAACCAACTCAGAAGAGGGCCAGGCTGAGGCTGAAACAGATCAGAAAGAGTGCTGATAAGTGATTGATTTTAAATAGCCGCATTAATTAACTTTGCAACAAACTCAAACTTCACACGAGCCAGTTGCTGCATAAACCGCCATAATACTTTTCAACTCCTGTAAAAGTCTTTGTTGCTGTACCCGACTTAAATGCGCGATGTCCTCAATCACTTCGCCCTGATCAAGCTGTTGAATCACTTGATTGACTGATCTCGGCAACCTTGCTCACAAATCTGTTCTAAGCAGGAATTAATCTGTTTGTCGTGTGTGATCATTTGCGCTTGTCACTCTCATTTGTACCAGACTCAGTTTGCAACTACTTTACTTACCCCGAAGGGGTTGGGAACGTTGGTTCTTGTCAAACGGGAAAATAGAAATGCGCCCTAGTAAATAGTCATCGTTTGCTAAGTCAGGAAGTCATCAATGTGTTTAATCAGTTCTCCTAATTTCTGAAAGTTGATATACATATCCGCATAATCAAGACAATCTACTGTTCTTTCTACAGGCTTTTTGCGTTTTTTGTAAGCTTTACCAACAAGTTTATAAATTTTATGTAAGTCTTTAGCGGGTTCATTTCGTTGGGTAACATCATCAAAACAGGGATTAAAACCTAAGTTTGAAGTGGCTATTAATGAAGTTGTTAGATTAGAATCTATACAATTATAATGGTTACATTCTGGCAGAAACCACGCTTCAATTTCCATTACCGCAACAACAATATCATAAGGAATAGATAGGGGTTGATATTGAGGTGGAATAAATTTTAGACCCATTTCAAGCATTGCTAAATCTGTAAGGGGTAAAGGAAATAAGTCCCTAATGCCAAGTATTTTACTATACCCTTGCATTTTCAGATTGTGGTTTTCTTCTAAAATGTCTGATTTGACTTTTTCATCATTTCCACAATCATAAATGAGTGCTTCATATTGTGCTGTTGTTTGAAGGGATTGCCCAACTTGTATTTTTGTTTTCGGCGCATTTGAGCCGCCACGTAACTGATATAGCGTCATTGAAATATTTTTATATCCAGCAATTTCCTTGACTAACTTGCTGATAAAAAATAATTCCGTTTGCCCTTCTACAAAAATCGCTTTCATGATGTTTATTGCATTTCCGTCTCAAAGCCATGAATGTAGAAGTCGCAAGCAAAAAAGTCAAAATTATTTAAGCCCGTGTACGCAAACTCGTCAAATCTCTATTTAGCGTTACGGTAATTATAAAAAATCGAGCGATTTTTCTCTCTTTTGATGACTGACCAATATTCCAAAGGTGTCTTATTCATAACAAATCTATCATTGGTAGTCATGATTAACTGGACGGCAGATTTTTTCGCTTTCTGAATAATTAAGTAAATCAATTTTTTAGAGCGCTCATAGTCTAATCCTTCGCCAATGTCGTCTATCAAGATACAACTGGGTATCTTGGCTAACAGCGAGTAATTCAACTGAAGAATTAAAGACAATGCCCTAAACATGCCTTGTGAAATTTCATGCTGATCAGTTACATCATCTAAATCTGTTTCTTTTACATACAATCCTACCGGCAGTGCGGTTTGGTTATCCTTACCAGAGACCATCACTTTTAAAGATGCCGTTCCCACCTCCTCTATCCTATAATCAATGCCTTCCATATCCTTTTTAATAGCCGCAATAAATTCTTGTCTAAAGTCAGCAGTTTCTCCTTTTTTGAATATACTAATCACTTTAGATGAATCTTTAAAATTAAAATCCCAATCCTCTGTGTGAGTCAAAAAAGCCAACTGATCCTTACCTAAAGAACCACCAAATCTGTAATGAGTCAATGACTTACCCCATTGATGTCAATTTTCAAAAAAAGGGTGCTGTAAAGCATCTCTTCTTGTTAATGCGACAATTTTATCGTCTGGGGGTTGAAATTCTGCATATCTACCCGTGTTTTTATCGAAGACTTTCCCGACTTTTTCAGGGCTTCTAACTAAAAGCCTCTCACCATTAATAGACAGTGTTTCTTCTAACACGTTGGCATTTCTGAATTTTAACGAATAAACAATTTCTTCCGGTTTGCCACCATTCTGGTTTGAAAATTGAAGTAGTTGATAACTGGCGGTGTCATACAGGATTTCTGATAATTCATCATCGCCGGCAAGTAAATCTGCAATGTTTCTAATCACATTAAGCGTTTTAGTTTTCCCGGTGGCATTCTGTCCAACAATTAAATTGACGTCACCAAAAAGACACCATTGTCCATACTCACCGCCCAAAGGTTTTCCCTCAAGACACCATTCGCCTTTTTCACCTTCCCAGCGGTAGTATTTAATGGCTTCTAATTTCAGGGTTTATTCCTCACATCTATTTTGGAGTCCAACGCTTTAGCCTTCAACCCTACAACGGTAGAAGCATCTATTCTTTATAAGTATTTATTATAAAACATCTTCATTGAAAGTTATTTCATAAGTCTTTGTTCATTATACATTTTTCATTTGATCGCGAGATATTCGCATTATCAAAGTGCCAACCCCGAAGGGGTTGAATGTGCATAAGTGGGTAAACAACGAACGGCTTGTGAGTCGCTAAAGCGACTACTACAAACCGTAAGTTTGTACGGAAAACTTATTACCATTAACTTTGTAAGGTTATTGGGCACCGTTTGGGGGCCATAAACTATTTTGGATGTTTTCAAATGAAAGTATGGCCCCCAATTGCGCCTTATAGTTATAGTTTTTGTAAGTGTTTTTTGGGCGCAGGACTTACAGTCTTGGTATTTGCTCTTAAGAACAATTATTTTCAAATGGGCAAATACATCAGTAAGCCCTACATTGCATCGGTAGCGTGTTCACCCAAAAATGATTTAAATGTATAAGGAACGTACTTGAAAAAGTCCGTTTATTCTCCAAATCCGTTGTACTTTCAATATATGAGACAATATGACCAAAGAATTATCGCCCTTAGAAGGCTATGAATATTTTATGGCTGATTTAAAAAAGCGCATCCGTCATGCTCAACTACGGGCAGTTCTATCCGTCAATCGTGAATTGATACTCTTGTACTGGCAAATTGGACGAGACATTTTGAACCGTCAACAACAACACGGTTGGGGCGCAAAAGTGATTGATCGTTTAGCCGCTGATTTGCGCCGCGCTTTTCCAGACACGAAAGGATTTTCGTCACGCAACCTCAAACATAAGCGGGCTTTTGCTTCAGCTTATTCGGACGAACAATTTGTGCAGCAAGTTGCTGCACAAATGCCTTGGTTTCATAATTGCGTTCTTTTGGAGAAAGTAAAAAACCCTATTGAGCGTGAATGGTACATCCACCAAACTTTCCAACAAGGTTGGAGTCGCAATATCTTAGTGCATCAAATTGAAAGTGGCTTATTCCATCGCCAAGGTAAGGCGATTACCAATTTTGATCGCACTTTGCCTAAACCACAATCCGAATTAGCTGAGCAATTATTGAAAGAACCTTATTGCTTTGATTTTATCTCTTTAGAAGAAAAAACCACAGAAAGCAATTTAGAAAAGGCTTTGATTAATCATTTTAAGGATTTTCTACTGGAACTGGGCGTTGGATTTGCCGTTTGTAGTAGGCGATTTATCGCCTGATTCATCGCCTCACGCAATCAACCAGTCCTCCAAACTAACTAATGGCCGAGTAGTGAAACGCGACTCCCGTTATTTACCGATTTTTTGATTGTTATTTAGACGGCATTGTTTGAGGGCCATAAAATACTTAACAAGGCAAAAGTACAGCGAAGCGAAACTTTTGCCGACGTGGATGGTTTCAAATTAAGTTACGGCCCTCTATCGCCTAGTGGCTTTTGCATGCAACTACCGTTCTAACAAATCGGATTTATTAAAGAAATAGGATTTCTCAATATGTAAAGAGCGAAAAATCAGATGAGTTGAAAATTTATAATGACTCAATAAATCAATGGCTTATCTGAAACAGGCGCTGAACGTTCAATCGGTTGATTAGGCCGTTTAATAAATAAGTGATTGATAAATATCACATTTTAAAAGGTCGATTTTGGGCCAAAAAACCCATAAAAACACATCCTCGTAACATAAACATCGGATATGCACGTCTATTTTGGAGTCCAACGCTTGCTGCTTTGGTTGGGCATCAGACAGGTTTTAGAAATCCTATTCGCTTAGTAAAATTATTTTTAAAAAATAAATATCATTTAAATCATTAATCATTAATCATTAATCATTAATTATTTTCACCGCCACCCCCATATTTTATTCGTCATACGTAACGTCTCTAAAATAAGAGAGGACAAACACAGCGACAATCAACAAAACTTCTCAACTTGTGGCGGTGCTGAGTACAGTCATTCCAAAACAGAGTTTGGAAACCAGAAAAAATGTCTTTGCCCAATATTCTACCAACCAATGAGTCCGTCTACCCATAGCATTCTAAAGAAAGGAAAAGCAACAATTCCAGTTAAAAAACTGATTAAGTTCGCCCCAATAATTGCGCCAACAAGTTTTTCAGTACTTACCTTTGGCCTATTCTGGAATCTATTATAAATAAAAGGTTCACAAATGAGTGGAATCGCTTCTGCTATATAACTTAAGAAAGCACCGGCTATCTGTGTTATTGGAAATATCAGAGCATTGACTAAAACAAATTGCTTAATTGTTGTTTCTACACAGCCTACATCCCATTTAGCAAAAATAAACCGTATGGTTAAATACTCTGGGTGTGTCCCACTTATCCTACAGACTTTGAGTTGTCTTGCCGCTTTAAAGGTAAGGTTTCTTTCGAGGGCCCTGTTTTCAAATTTATTTGGTAAGCTTTTGTTAATGGCTTATCATAAAAAACCAAGGCGTCTAAAACATAGCGGTTTTTTTAGGGCCAGGTTTGCGAATTGATTCACTTGATTTTATTGAAGGCCCTTGATACTAAAAACTTCTAAAAGGACAAGTGGGACACACCCAATACTCTACTAATAGAGAAGAAACATAGACAAGAGGTACGAGTGGCTCATTGCTTCTCATTCCGTATGCATCCAATACATACAGATTGGCTAGTGCAGGAGAGCGGAAATCCCGGTACCACCCCGCCATGAGCGGTTCCTCTGCGCTAAAAGCTAAAGTCTGCGGGGGCCGACTGAAGAACCAGTGCCCTTTAGGGTACTTGAGCTTTCAGACAAGCTGAGGTGGTCTAGATCCTTCCGCGATCCTGCACTAGGTACTTTTCTTTGGAGTTATTATACCAAGTTATTAACTATAAATCGGTGATGAAGTCTTTGCATTGACGGTCGTCTTATCAGGTAAGTTGCATGTCTTACCCGTACTCCAAGATGAGTACTGAACCAGATACCTGCCGCTTTATAACAATGAATAGTCTAAATAAAAAAAATTATCATAAAAGTCAATCATTTTTTCCAGCACCAGCCGAAGAATTGGTATTGTTTGTGAAGATTTGTTAATAAATTGGGTACTAAGCATGAACATTTTGAGGCGTCGTGATAGTTTTCAGACTCAATTTGATTCATAACAACTTGGCCTTCAAAAACAGAGGACACTACCCTTTCGTCCACATGGGCACATGGCGTGATAGTCCAAACTGGACTTGGACGGCATGGATTCCCAAGCTGGAGCAGCAGCTTGGCAAGAGGAACAGAATATCTACACCCAGGCTACGCTTGCTGAAATACCCTTTTTCTTATCGGACTCCACAACCAATCAGGCATAAAGTGATGTTCTTCATAAACTTTGGAATAATTTTCCTCTATGCCATCAAAATACTTCTCAATTTCACCTTTCTCTGTAAATCTTGTTAAGATCTTATCCTCAAACATTTTGACAGCACAACCGTTGATACCTTTACTTCTTACTTTGTAAAAGTATAACTGTACTTCTTCAGGGTGACCGACACACTCCCAGGGAATATGTTTTTTCAAACCCAGCAGTTCTTCCCAAACAGGTAATATCTTCGGTTCATCAAATAAATTTTCCCCGAATGCCCTGACCACTTTCTCATGATCTCCGAATGCGGAAAAACCTGAGAACACATAAGCACACTTCTCACAGCGACAACACCATGGTTTTCGGACATTACACGAATTTGTAAGATAAGGAAGTTCGGCATCCAAATCGAACAAAGTCTGAAATATTTTCACATCATGTATGGGTTTAGTCAGACTAACGCGGTTGACTCCCCTGAACATCTCACCGTACAAATCATACAGAGCTCTCTCGCCCTCATAACTTTTTGCCCATTGATGTGCAACAATATTACCGGTCTTATCGTCAACCATATTAGGTCTGTCAGCACTTTTTTCATTGCCAAATAACTGCAAAGAAATATTCTTTGTTATTTGTATCGGTATAAGAGCAAGAGAGAGAAAAAATACCTCGCCCGCCTCTCTTCTGAAGTACTTATTAACATACTTATGTACGTTAAATTCAGCAATTCTCTTTTCCAGCCATGGAAAATATTCATCATGGATGGTAACCTTATATTGATTTTCAAACCTCAGATTTTGTGTTACCTTTGAAAAGAGACTATCCTGGTTCTCAACACAACCGTAGTGATCATGCAAATAGGTCACCAGATCGTAAGAAATGCCGGCCTTTTCCAACATAAGACAGCATAAGGCACTGTCTTTACCCGAACCTGAGGCAAGTAAGACTCTATGTAACCCCTCTTGCAGTTCCCAGATCGGCCAATTGTTATTCAAAACACCGGCTTCTTCTCCCAAAAAGAACTCCGGGTGTGAATAATTCATCCTGCCGACCTGATATCGATGCTCACTCCACTTACCCTGTAAAACATATTCCATAAATGTTATAAGGTTAGGGTGAATCCACTCTCTGTATTTGGATAAATCAACCCTGCGGGGCAGAACTGCTGCAAATCTGGCAATTCCGAAAACTCCGAGAGACACGGCAAACTTTATCTTGCTCGTCTTATCCTTAAAGATTTCCGCATCAAAATTCACATCATGGTATTTCAACGTAACCACATTCGGTTCACCGTCAATCAGATAGGTTATCAACACTGAGTTTTTCTCAGTCATCACCTTATCTAAAAGAATTTCTTTCACAAAAAAGTCTTCCGAAACTTTGTTCATTTTTTATTTCTCTCTTTCTGATCACACAACGAAATTTGTTGATTTGCTACGAAAGCTAACCAACGCGGATCGTCCTGTTCAGTGCCTGGTTATGCCGTGATTTATTTTTCACCGTTCTCCGAATCACTCTGTCTTGGAACACTTGACATAACACGACCAAGCTCACTGGCTGGCGGCAATGGAACGCAACGGAATTGCCGTCAGCTGCAGTGCCTTGTTTAGGCCATAATGCCTTTTGAGGTTAAAAACTCTGACGAAACATCGGCGTTTTTTCGACCGGCAATTGCAAAATAATAAAGAGGCTCTCCCTCTATTGACAATCTATGTCGATACCGTTCGATATGATAAACATCAAGATACTCTGAGAAAATTAACTCTCGTATCATTGTTGAAAATCCAGTTTCATCACTGTTATCAAGGAATGTTTCCTTAATGTTAAACGCCACCCAGCCCTCGGTATTAATGAGATTGTATGCTTCAATGAATGCCGTTGTTGGGATGTCACCAAATCCAAGAGCCGCAACAGTTACCATACAGTCACATTGCCATAATGCTATCTCTTGTTTCTTGTCTTCATCCAGTTTGGCGAAGTCCTCTATATAATACGCATCATACAACCCAGGTCTGTCCCGGACAGTGGCATCATAGGCCTCGGGAATTCTGTCTACGCCTATCAAGCGCGAAACACCCTGTTTTTTTAACTCCTCCCCCATCATGCCATTGCCGGCACCTAAATCTAATACTCGAAGCTCAGTCAAATTATCTTGAGACAGTTTTACCGCTGATTCGAGTATTGAGGCGACTTTACTTGGAGAAGTGCATTTCAGGCGTTCGTAAAAGATTTGTTCATACAGACCTTGTACCTGATAAATTTCACTGTAGTCGTGGAACCTTATTTTCCTTTTACTGCCGGCTACTTGAAGATAGAAATAGGCTTCGTCTTGATTGAGATTTGATGATTCGGCCTTTGGAAATTGTATTTGATGTCTTTTCTTCATTACTTCCTTAGTTTGGTTTGGATGCTTATTGGCCTAACTCATAATTAGACAGATACCTGCATAGTGTAATAGACAGAATGTATTGTGAATATCTTGCAGTGCCCTGACACGTACTTGAGTTTTCAGACAACGGCCCAACGCCGTTGGCGTTGGGGTGGTATCGAAACTTCCGCTTTACTGTACGAGTATTTAAGGATGCAAAATTCATACTAAAATGACTGACTTTAAAACCTCTATTAGCCCCTTCGTAAGTATTATTTAAAGCCAGGGGCAGCGCCCCTGGAATATTAAAGGAATATTAAAGCCAGTGTAACTACCTGGAAAAATCTAAAAAAACAGATTTACATGCCCGGCACTTTAGAATGTAAAATGTGTACCAGCATCCATCACTTCTAACAGCGGTGCTGGCCAAATGCCAAAGAGCAATACGACAATTTATATGGTAATGCGAATTAAGGGTTGAATTATAAGTATTTATTATAAAACATCTTCATTGAAAGTTATTTCATAAGTCTTTGTTCATTATACATTTTTCATTTGATCGCGAGATATTCGCATTATCAAAGTGCCAACCCCGAAGGGGTTGAATGTGCATAAGTGGGTAAACAACGAACGGCTTGTGAGTCGCTAAAGCGACTACTACAAACCGTAAGTTTGTACGGAAAACTTATTACCATTAACTTTGTAAGGTTATTGGGCACCGTTTGGGGGCCATAAACTATTTTGGATGTTTTCAAATGAAAGTATGGCCCCCAATTGCGCCTTATAGTTATAGTTTTTGTAAGTGTTTTTTGGGCGCAGGACTTACAGTCTTGGTATTTGCTCTTAAGAACAATTATTTTCAAATGGGCAAATACATCAGTAAGCCCTACATTGCATCGGTAGCGTGTTCACCCAAAAATGATTTAAATGTATAAGGAACGTACTTGAAAAAGTCCGTTTATTCTCCAAATCCGTTGTACTTTCAATATATGAGACAATATGACCAAAGAATTATCGCCCTTAGAAGGCTATGAATATTTTATGGCTGATTTAAAAAAGCGCATCCGTCATGCTCAACTACGGGCAGTTCTATCCGTCAATCGTGAATTGATACTCTTGTACTGGCAAATTGGACGAGACATTTTGAACCGTCAACAACAACACGGTTGGGGCGCAAAAGTGATTGATCGTTTAGCCGCTGATTTGCGCCGCGCTTTTCCAGACACGAAAGGATTTTCGTCACGCAACCTCAAACATAAGCGGGCTTTTGCTTCAGCTTATTCGGACGAACAATTTGTGCAGCAAGTTGCTGCACAAATGCCTTGGTTTCATAATTGCGTTCTTTTGGAGAAAGTAAAAAACCCTATTGAGCGTGAATGGTACATCCACCAAACTTTCCAACAAGGTTGGAGTCGCAATATCTTAGTGCATCAAATTGAAAGTGGCTTATTCCATCGCCAAGGTAAGGCGATTACCAATTTTGATCGCACTTTGCCTAAACCACAATCCGAATTAGCTGAGCAATTATTGAAAGAACCTTATTGCTTTGATTTTATCTCTTTAGAAGAAAAAACCACAGAAAGCAATTTAGAAAAGGCTTTGATTAATCATTTTAAGGATTTTCTACTGGAGCTAGGCGTTGGATTTGCGTTTGTCGGTAATCAGTATCATCTTGAAATTGGTGAACAAGACTTTTATCTTGATCTGTTATTTTACCATTTACGCTTACGTTGCTTTATCGTTATTGATCTTAAAATAGGAGACTTTAAACCCGAATATTCTGGCAAAATGAATTTTTATCTGTCAGCAGTGGACGAGTTATTGGCACACCAAGACGATCAACCTAGCATAGGCATGATTTTGTGCAAATCAAAAAATAAAACAATTGTAGAATATACTTTGCATGCTCTTAATAAGCCGATTGGTGTTTCAACTTATCAACTGACAAAAGCATTGCCTGAACAACTCCAAGAGAATTTGCCAACGATTGAGCAATTGGAAGCCGAATTAAATGCCATTTCCATAACACCGCCAAAATTGTGATTTTAAGAAAAAACCCCGTTTGTAGTTTGTAGTAGGCGATTTATCGCCTGATTCATCGCCTCACGCAATCAACCAGTCCTCCAAACTAACTAATGGCCGAGTAGTGAAACGCGACTCCCGTTATTTACCGATTTTTTGATTGTTATTTAGACGGCATTGTTTGAGGGCCATAAAATACTTAACAAGGCAAAAGTTTCCGTTGCGGAAACTTTTGCCGACGTGGATGGTTTCAAATTAAGTTACGGCCCTCTGTCGCCTAGTGGCTTTTGCATGCAACTACCGTTCTAACAAATCCGATTTCTTAAAGAAATAGGATTTCTCAATATGTAAAGAGCGAAAAATCAGATGAGTTTAAAATTTATAATGACTCAATAAATCAATGGCTTATCTGAAACAGGCGCTGAACGTTCAATCGGTTGATTAGGCCGTTTAATCTTAGCCCCTTCGGTATGTATTATTAAAGCCAGTGTAACTACCTGGAATATAACCTAGAAAAATCCATCGCTTAGTATTAGCCCTGAAGGGGCGTATTATTAAAGCCAGTGTAACTACCTGGAAAAACCGATTTACATGCCCGGCACTTTAGAGTGTAAAATGTGTACCAGCAAATTCTGCACGCTGGCATCCATCACTTCTAACAGCGGCGCAGGCCAAATGCCAAAGAGCAATACAACAATGGCTAAGACAGTCAGAATCAATGTCTCACGCCCATTGATGTCTTTCAAACTGGCTACACCGTCATTGCCAACCGCACCATAAATGACTCGTTTGACCATCCATAAGGTATAAGCGGCCCCCAAAATCATAATAGTCGCTGCGGCAAAAGCAATCCAGAAGTTGGCCTTAAATGACGCGAGTATGATTAGAAACTCGCCGACAAAGCCAGAGGTTGCTGGTAAACCAGCGTTTGCCATTGCAAATAGGACTGTGAACATCGCAAAACGCGGCATGACATTGGCAACACCGCCATAGTCAGCAATTTGGCGACTGTGTAAACGATCATAGAGTACGCCAACGCAAAGGAATAACGCGCCTGAAATAAAACCATGCGATATCATTTGCACCATACCGCCTTCTATTGCCATCACGCCGCCGCTGATTGAGCCAGTATTTTTGTAAATCATAAAGCCGATAAAAAAGCCCAGTGTGGCAAATCCCATGTGGGAAATGGAAGAGTAGGCAATGAGTTTTTTCATGTCTTGTTGCACAAGGGCAACAAAGGCAATATAGATAATGGCAATCAGGGACAGGGCAATGATGAGCCAATCTAACTCTCTGCTCGCATCCGGCGTAATGGGTAAACTAAAACGTAAGAAACCATAACCACCCATTTTTAACATAATAGCCGCTAAAATCACGGAACCGCCTGTCGGCGCTTCAACGTGAGCATCTGGTAACCATGTATGCACCGGCCACATCGGCACTTTAACCGCAAATGCGACAAGGAAAGCGATGAAAATCCATATTTGGGCCTCCAACGAAATGGGGAGCTTGTGAAAATCTAACAGAGCAAAGCTATCTGCCTGAGAATACAGATATAGCAATGCCACCAGCATCAACACCGAGCCAAAAAAAGTGTACAGGAAAAACTTAATGGTCGCATAGACGCGCCGTGGGCCTCCCCAAATACCAATGATCAGAAACATGGGTATCAGCATGGCTTCCCAAAAGACATAGAATAAAATCGCGTCTAAGGCCGAAAACACCCCATTCATCAAGCCTTCCATAATAAGAAAGGCGGCCATGTATTGGGCCGGTTTGTATTGAATGACTTCCCAACCGGCCAATACGACTAGGATGGTCGTGAAAGTTGTCAATATAATCAAAGGCATGGAAAATCCATCCACGCCTAGATGATAATTAATGCCAAACGCGGGAATCCAAGCGAGTTGCTCGGTAAACTGCATAGCAGCAGTTGTCGTGTCAAACTCAAAATAGAGTGGCAACGACAGTAAAAATGTCAGTAACGACACCACCAAAGCAATTGGGCGCACCATAGAGGCCTGTTTGTCTCCGACAATCAGTACCCAAATACCGCCCACAATGGGTAACCAAATCAGTATACTTAATAATGATAAATCAGCCATATCCGTTATCAGTTGTCAGTTATCAGTTGTCAGTTATCAGTTGTCAGTTGTTAGTTGTCAGTTATACTTGCCGTGGGAACAAACGAAGTAACGAACTTCGCTACAATAATTTGGACTTCCTACACACGCCATAACTTATGAAAAATGAAAAATGAAAAATGAAAATGATAAGTCGATAATTTTGCTAGGAATTTCAGAACAGTTCATTTTATCATTTTCACAGATTTGAAGTACGTTCCGTATAAATCCCCTGACGTAAGGGAACTTGCCGCGGTTTTATTCACCTCGATAGCTACTCGATGCACACAACTAAGTATATTATTGAAAATAATCACAAAATAAATTTTCAGCCTACCTCGTTAATAGATGAGTCGCTTATCCTTTGAGTGATTTAATAATTAACAGTTAACAATTAATGATTACATAAGCTAATTATCAAGACATGTGTGCATAAAGTAGCCCTCTTGAAAGGGGTGGGGGTGTGCATAAAGAGTCCAAATTATAACCGTTTGCAGTATATCAGTTAAATAGGCGCACCAAATACATAAGCTGACTCGCACAGCGAAACTAACTAACATAACATATCTAGGGATTTTTGTCTCCGGTTTGTAGTAGTCGCTTTAGCGACTGGTTTGTAGTAGTCGCTTTAGCGACTCAGTTTGTAGTAGTCGCTTTAGCGACTGGTTTGTAGTAGTCGCTTTAGCGACTGGTTTGTAGTAATCGCTTTAGCGACTCACAATCCGCTCGTTATGAGCATCAAAAAGACGGGCGCATTCCCATTTTCCGGGTACTTTGTTAATAACGATAACGATTAATGCGGATTAAGGGTTGAATTAATTATTATGAAATCAAGGATTTATAAAAACTTCTGATTTGAGAAGTTATAGAAAAAATATAACGCTTGCATGCGCAAATGACGCTTGCATGCGCCACGCATATTTGGATGTCTCTTGCGTCTTTCGCGTCAAGGCGCGTTTTCCACTTCAATTGAATTTACAAGATTCAATTTAACCCTTAATTCGCATGATTAGATTATCGATAAGGATTGATAAAAGTCAATTTTTCGGTTGAGTACTTGAGTACAACGACACAAGCGGGCCGATAAACGAATAATTAAAACGAGCCTTGATTATTATAGGACTCACGCATTGAAAAAATAAAGTGATTGACTATTCAATCAGTTACCTCTAAAAGGCCACAGCCTCTCGTTTAAAATTTGTAAATAAAATCAATGAGTTAGTTTACTTAGTGCATAAGTCCTATATTAGACATGAATGGTTCGATAAATCTGTTTTGTTCGCTTTTTGATAGGAGGATGGAGAGCAATCGTTCCGCCACTGCGTTTGGCGTTCGCTAAACGCAAGTTTCGTTGTACTCCATCCGTTTATCGGCCCGTAATCCGTTGTACTCCATCCGTTTATCCGCGTAATCCGTTGTACTTCCGTTGCCCACCCTACTGTGGAACAAATTCTCCATTTGCCCATGAAGGTGCGGCAATGACTTCGCCTAGATTGGCATTAATCAACCGCTCTCTTGCTTCCAATAAGCGACCGATTAAAGCTGGCTCGGCTGCGGCATAAGCGGCTTCATCTTCTTCTCGTTTTACCACGATGCCCAAAAGTTCTGTAATCGCATTACCAACGGAATTTTGAGAAATAGTCACAATCAAACGACCTTTATCGTCACGATAAAGCAGTTGTTTATAGGCCGGTTGCCAGCGAATTTCATTCGCAAATTGTGGGTTTTGGATCACCAGTTCTCTGATATCGCGAGCGACACGTTGAAATCGTCCACTTCCTAACAACACTTCACGGATTTGCTGAGGAAAATTAGCAAGCGGTGGCACTTCTGGTTCGCCGGTAGAAACTAATGAAAAAAATGTGCTATAAAAATCTAAGAAACCTAATAGCACCTGTTCATACTCATGCCAAAAATACTGATCTTTGAGTTTTTCTACCCCACCTTTTAATTCCCAACTCGGCAAGCCTTGTGGATAACCCGTCAGTCTAAGACTAGACTCTTCCGTTGAAATCGGAGACAAAATTTGCAAGTCTAATATCTCCAAAAATTCGTGATAAACCCCACTTAAATGTCGTAAAAACAAACCATGATGTCCACTGTCTGTCAAATTTGGATCTGTGGGATTGGCATGTTCCGATTTTTCCAAATCTGCCATCGGAAATACCATAAAATGGTTGTGGATCATACGAATACTTGGAACGCCAGGCTTATTGAGTGGCCAAGTTGCATCTAAACAGGCTTCACCGCCAAGAATGAGATGTTGTGCGGGATCAGGATACTTTTCCAGCATATATTCAAACAAAATGCGAGTCATATGATTCCAAACTTTCTTTTGCTTACGTGACATTTGGTCACGTCTAACGGGTCGTCCCAATGGATCTAAGATGCGTTTGGAAGTATCCAAAATGATTGATGTGTCAAATTCGATACTGTGACCGATCAATTTGCGGTACATCAGCAAATCTTCAGGTGTGCGAAATAACCCATTTTCTTCGGCTAAATTTTTTAAATTGGCTGGCGTGTTAAAAAATTCCACCGGTGCCATACCAGGTGGTATCGTCAGGGACATTTTAGGGCGAGGGGTAATCATTTCCCTTGCAGCCGCTTTCATACGAGATTCCTTTTAATTCAATATGGGTAATGGGTAATAGATAAAGGGTAATGGGTAATAGGTAACTTTTAAAGGTTCATGGATAACGGGTGTTGGCCCAAAGTCATAACGACATACAAAGCACTTTTACCAATTAGTAATTACCAATTACTCATTACCAATTACTCATTACCAATAGCACTGTGGCGCGAGTCTCATTAAGTTACAAATGCTATCAGTGTTTTTATGCCATTACAAGCGCATTTTAATTTGGGATGGGTTTGCCAATCCAGTGAGCATGTTCTGTTTTAAGGCAGCGACATGCAATTCTCTCTGAGAATTATGAGTATAGCAATTCCTTACATGCAAAATCATGCGCTTTAAACGGTTTCGAGATAGCGCTTTTTAAGGCGCATTCCACCGCATAACCTAATAACGTGAGTTCTACTTTAATATCAACACCTTATAAAATATAAAATTTATCAATGAGTTATGAGAATAATGAAAATTATCAGTGAGTTATCAAACCGTGTTTGTAGTAGGCGCTTTAGCGCCTAAGTTTGTAGTAGGCAAGTTTGTAGTAGGCGCTTTAGCGCCTAAGTTTGTAGTAGTCGCTTTATAGATGTTCAGAAAAATAATTTCAAAAAAGCCAATAGTGAATAGTGTCAACCCCGAAGGGGTTTTCAGGCAAAAGTTTCGCTCCGCGAAACTTTTGCCTGAATGTGAAAATATTTTTCTCTTTGGCAAAACCTAGGGCTATTCACGAAAGGAAATAATTATCTGAAAATCTATAGCGCCTAAGTTTGTAGTAGTCGCTTTAGCGACTTAATCTTATCCGTTGTACTTGGACAGTTTTGCTAGCGCACCCATATTTTCTCCTTGTATGTTGAGTCCACTACAAAGAATTGCCAGACGAAACGGATTGAATTGTGGGCCATCTTTAGACATGAATACAACAATTGTTCACCATCAATCCATAAAACCCCGAAAAAATCAATCCGTTTCGGAACGCGTATCCGTTGTACTTATCCTTGTATGTTGAGTCCACTAAAAAGAATTGACAGACGAAACGGATTGAATTGTGGGCCATCTTTGGACATGAATACAACAATTATTCACCATCAATCCATCAAACTCGATGATCAAGTTTTTCGTGCGCCCAAACGCCCAAGGATTGTTATAAAAAAGGATTTCTTCGCTAATAACAGATACTAAACAGATTCGATAAAATTTTAACTTTCCTTGGAAAATCAACTCGTTCCGAAGAAAGCTATTCAATCAGCAAATGATGCTCTAAACTAAAATCCCTTATTATATACAATCCTTGTAAATGTTAATAACTAGGGTATTGATATAATCAATCAAATTCAAGCAGTTATACATTTCAACAGTTACAATCAGAAAATATCAGAGGAATGAGTACCACTAAATTAAGTACCAGTGCCTGTATAAAAAAAATAAACCTAACAATCGACTTTTCGGCCGTTGATTCCACCTCTGCTATTGAACTGATCCAAATACAACTGAATGGCTTGGGTCATTATTTCCCCGGCAGCTTTGCCTTCACCTGACATCGGGCCGATGAAAGCAATATAGAGAGGCTCTTCTTTGGAGAAGTCGTTTATTGTTGTACCCACAACAAACAGCATGATTATACCTAAAATAACAGATTTTGTTTTCATATTAATTCCTCAATCGTTTGCAATTAGGATCGGCTTAAAAATAACTTCCGCCAACAGCTAAAGTACCCAAATTTAATTCAATTCATGTTAAATTCAACAAGTTATTTACAAAACGCCGTTTTGCAGAAGGAGTCCAAGATTTATCTTGGACAGTCGGGCGCATTCCCGTTTTCACGGTTAAGTAAGTACAACGAATTACGCGGATAAACGAATTTAGTACAACGAATTACGCGGATAAACGAATTTAGTACAACGAATTACGCGGATAAACGAATTAAAAACGCGGATAAACGTACTCAAGAGAAAAATTGACTTTTATCAATCGTTTGTAGTAGTCACTTGTTTGTAGTAGTCGCTTTAGCGACTTAATCGTTTGTAGTAGTAGCCACTTAATCGTTTGTAGTAGTCGCTTTAGCGACTTAATCGTTTATAGTAGTCGCTTTAGCGACTTAATCGGGCTTGTTTTTCGTAGTCGCTTTAGCGACTTAATCGTTTATAGTAGTCGCTTTAGCGACTTAATCTGGCTTGTTTGTAGTAGTCGCTTTAGCGACTTAATCGTTTTTCGTAGTCGCTTTAGCGACTTAATCGTTTATAGTAGTCGCTTTAGCGACTTAATCGTTTGTAGTAGTCGCTTTAGCGACTTAATCTGGCTTGTTTGTCGTAGTTGCTTTAGCGACTTAATCTCGTTAAGGCGATAAATCGCCTACTACAAACACTACTAACACTACTAAGGGAGTTGTGGCTAAATAAAATACCCACACAATTAAAAAAACTTTGTTTCTCTATGGGTATATTATTTTTACGCTCCTCCCTAATTGGACGACACGCCGGCCGCTTTGGTGTCCTTTGACAAGGCTAATCGCCTTTTTAATAAACACCCGACTTGATTGGACGACACGCCGGCCGCCTTAATAAACGCCCGACTTGATTGGACGACACGTCGGCCACTTTGGCGTCCATTGACAAGGCTAATCGCGTCTTTAATAAACACCCGACTTAATTGGACGACACGCCGGCCGCTTTCGCGCGGCCCTTTGATAAACAAAACCAACCAGCAAAACTTGGCTCTAACACTCTATGGCCCACAATTTTCCGGTTATTACCGTATTAATGTTAAGGGTTTAATAGTCAAAAAATATTTGTTAATCAACTAATTATTTTCAACCAATTGATATCGATAAAATTTCTATAACTGATTGAAAAATAAGTCGAACTCACGTTAATAAACGCCCGACTTAATTGGACGACACGCGCCGGCCGGTTTGGTGTCCTTTGACAAGGCTAATCGCCTCTTTAATAAACACCCGACTTGATTGGACGACACGCCGGCCGCTTTCGCGCGGCCCTTTGATAAACAAAACCAACCAGCAAAACTTGGCTCTAACACTCTATGGCCCACAATTTTCCGGTTATTACCGTATTAATGTTAAGGGTTTAATAGTCAAAAAATATTTGTTAATCAACTAATTATTTTCAACCAATTGATATCGATAAAATTTCTATAACTGATTGAAAAATAAGTCGAACTCACGTTAATAAACGCCCGACTTGATTGGACGACACCCCAAAGCCTTGGTGTCCTTTGACAAGGCTAATCGCGTCTTTAATAAACACCCGATTTGATTGGACGACACGCCGGCCGCTTTGGTGTCCTTTGACAAGGCTAATCGCCTCTTTAATAAACACCCGACTTAATTGGACGACACGTCGGCCGCCTCTCATCCTTATACATAAGTTTTTAAATAATTTATTTTTATTTATTTTAAAGGATAGGCTCCACGTTGGGGCTCCATTAAAAATATCCGTTTCGGAACGAGTATCCGTTGTACTTATCAGGAATGCACCCGGTATCCAAAAGACTTATGTATAACGATGAGCGATCTACTACGGTAGTTATTTAGACTATCTGGTTTGAGGGCCATAAACGGGTTTTCAAATTAAGTTATGGCCCCCTGTCGCGCTTCGCTCTACCCATCCGACGCTCTACTACGGTAGTTATTTGGACTATCTGGTTTGAGGGCCATAAACGGGTTTTCAAATTAAGTTATGGCCCCCTGTCGCGCTTCGCTCTACCCATCCGACGCTCTACTCTTGTCCTTAGACATAAGTTTTTAAATAATTTATTTTTATGGCTTTTAACGGGTAGGCCCCACGTTGGGGATTTATTAAAAATCAATGCTCTTTTATCCGTTTCGGAACGAGTATCCGTTGTACTTATCAGGAATGCACCTAGTATCCAAAAGACTTATGTATAACGATGAGCGCCTTTGCTAATGGAACGAGAAAAGAAATAATGCGTTGCCACGCTGGCGCGTCGAAACGACAAAACTAAGTCACTAAAATCCTCTCCGATAGCGCCGTAACCACATTTATAATAATGGCAACCGTAGTTGCCAGCTTTCGCCGTCGGGAATGATATAGCCGTAATCTTCTAGTTTCAGTAAACTGGCTTGATCAGTAATGGGTTGATTATCTAGTATTTGGTCAATTGTGGCTAGGCATTGGTGTTGTCGGAAAAATTCGGTTAAGAAGGTATTTAAGGCATTGGTACCACGTTGTACAATGTTTTCTGTTATCACTCGTTCTAAATCGGCCCGTGTGATGTTTTTCCGCCTTTTTGTATTGGCAATTTCTACAAGATGGTGACAGCACATTTGTAATAGGGCTGGATGTCCTTGAGTCACTGTGAACAGATGTTCAATCACCTCGGCCGGGTAATTTAAGTCAACCGGCTCGGTAATCAGGCGCGTTGCGTCTTCAGGTTCCAAGTAATCCACTTTCAACGGCTTGGCATGGATAAAACATCGATTCCAATCGGGATTGTTCAGATCAACAAATTGGGTGGCGCCAACAAATAAAAACACCACTTTATTTTGGTGTTGGGAGAAACTCCGCATCGCTTCTAATAGCTTCTTGCCTTGATCCGCATCCTTTGTAAAGATGCGTTCATGTAATGCATCGTATTCATCAAAGGCTAGAATTATTTTTTCTGGGTGTTGTTGTGCAAGAGTTGCAGACTATTTTTTGGGGTGGTGGGTTTGTCAAACGGATTGTTGGGCATCATTTTTCCTTGGGTTATCTTGTTGTCTGAATCTGAATTTAATCAGAATTTTAACAATCACATTTTTTATGAGGCTAAAGCCGACTAATTACGGGGTTCGAGTACAACGACACAAGCGAGGATCGCGAGGATCGAGTACAGCGAATTACGTGGATAAACGAATTGCAATCGACTATTGCGCGTACAGAAAAAGACCCAAATCTGGCATCAAGCTTTTTAAAAAAAATCGTTTATCCCCGTGAATCATAAAACAAAAATATGGCCTCAATTTTAACAAATTCGTTTATCCTCGTAATTCGTTGTACTAACTCGTTTATCCGCGTAATTCGTTGTACTAATTCGTTTATCCGCGTAATTCGTTGTACTAATTCGTTTATCCGCGTAATTCGTTGTACTAATTCGTTTATCCGCGTAATTCGTTGTACTAATTCGTTTATCCGCGTAATTCGTTGTACTAACTCCTTTATCCGCGTAATTCGTTGTACTAACTCCTTTATCCGCGTAATTCGTTGTACTAATTCCTTTATCCGCGTAATTCGTTGTACTAAGTAATTTTATGTAGGGGCAGTTGTTTAGGCAGCTGCTGTTTGTATTGCTTGTGCCAGTTTTTGAGTTGCCGAATAAAATCCTACATATCCGCCCAAGACTGGAGAGAATTCTTCAATTGGCGCGACAAATAATCTAACGTCGCATAATTATAGCCAGAGCCTTGTCGTACCTGCAGCATCAAATGTGAAATATGAACGGTTGATAGTTCAGGAAGCCGCTGCGTCAACTCATATCGCGCTTCATCCCTCGTTAAATCTGGCAAGTCTTCGACTTCCTGAATATCCAATTTTGAAGTTTTAAACTCGCTCTCGATATTAAATAATATTTCATCATAACGTTCGTGTGTCACCACCAACAATGCCACATTACGGTAATTTTTCAAACTATTCAGCCGCTCATAAAACCCTTGATTAAACTGAGCATCCACCTCAGTTTCAGCCATCGCATCCAAGCGATTTAAAATGATAATAAACTGTTGCGCCGCCTGCTCCAATTCCGATAATATCTTAAACAAATCAGGGCAGTCTTGGGCGGGCTGCTGATGAGACTACTGCCATAAATCCAATAAAAACTGCTGATAACTCCCACGACAAAATCGCATATTCACAGCTAACACGCGAGTGTCTGGCAAATCACAGCGTTGAATATCCGCCACTAATCGATCCGCCTCCTCAGCGATTTGCGGCACCACCACATTCACCGAAGTGCCGTTGAGCAAATGCGTCAAAATGTTTTCGGTAAATCGACGGCGTAAACAATGCGTATAATCAATAGACATCACTTTAAAGTCGTCATTGGTTAATGAGTAATGGGTAATAGTAAGCCAAACCTGACCGGTTTTTAAAACCTGTCAGGTTTCGGTGAGGGTAAATGGGACAATTCATCATTTTTCGCTTCGTATAAACGATAAATATAGGCATCCTCAATATAGCTCGAACCATTAACGCCAATGCCGGTTAACCTTTTATCGAAAAGTTTATCGCTGAGGCGCACCATACGCAGTGATGACACACACTTGTCATTGTCGTCAGTGGGATACACACAAACAAGTGGTAAAGTGTATTCGTGTTGTTGATCAGTTCCAAGGAGCAATTAACTGTTGCTTAATTTCTATTTAAATCTATATATATCTAGTCAAATGAATAGAATATCTTGGAAAAATCAATTGCCACTTTAAAATGGGAGCAAGTGATCCTATAATGATAAGCTTGGGTCATGTTAACTCAGATGAGAAAAGTTTTCTCGTACTGGGTATTGATTTTGACGGTTGGTAAATTTCAGTCTCAAGCCTCGCTTTGGGGTTGAAATTTGACCCAAGCGGACTGCCGGAAAAAATGACAATACTTGGTTGCACGAAACAACTTCAATCGGATTGAGTGCCAACGGTTGGGACGGACCAACCAGGACTCTAGTTGCAATCGATTAGGGTTATCTTTAGTCCGCGAATTACATATTCATCGTTTTGAGTAGATTTTTAGGAACAGACTAAATACTTTCTCGTACACCTTGATAAGTACTGAAGCATAAATTTTCTGGTATTTATCGATACGCCAATATCGAAGGGGCAACCATAAAGGATTGCCCCTACATGACACGACGGTTCGTAGGGGCAATCCCACGTGCAAAGCCCCTTTTGGTTCCGGCAAAATACCTGATAATATGTGCTTCGGTACTTAGGATCCTCTGTTGAAACGATAGGGGTTACAATGTGCAAACGCCACTCTTCGGCTTCAGAAGTGTATAGCCAAAATGAAGCCGTTATTGGCATAACCGTTTCAATCTGTTGAAGAACTTGTTTCCCAACGGTAATCATTTCATCTGTCAGAATTTGACCTACATAAAGTTCTTTAGCCATGATAATATTCAGATTTTAGGTTCAGTCACAGCGTTATAAATGGCTCTCAATTATGCTACCTTTTTCTCGTTACCACGCTCAGCACTCATCGTTAGACATAAGTATTTAAAGATTTTATTTTAAATAAATATTTTTTTGTCGGGTGGGTAGAGTGAAACGAAACCCACCGTTCCTCCAAAATAAATGGAGGGTTCGCTTCGCGAGGCAAAATTTTCTTCAAACTTTTGCCTCGCTCGCTCTACCCCAATGCCATTAAGTTTTTCAGGCTAAGTTTCGCTCCGCGAAACTTTAGCCTGAAAGGCATTCGCGATGGTCTGCCCCTACCAAACCTCGCGTAGGGGATATCTCTAGTGTTCGCCCTAGTACAGTAAGGCGGAAGTTTCCATACCACCCCAACGCCAACGGCTGAAGCCGTTGGCTAAAAGCGAAAGTAGGCTAAAGCCTACTGAGCCTCTTGCAGTGCCCTTTAGGGTACTTTAGCTTTCAGGCTGAGGGGTGCTCTGAATATTTCCGCCCTCCCGCACTAGCTTAACTTAATGGCATTGTCGCTCTACCCACCCTACGAACTAATACTTTCGCCTCTTTGACTCGAATATCAGCCAATTGTTGAAAGTCATTTCGATTCATTGGATTAAATCACTATTCTAAGTGTAGTACAACGGATTTACCGAATAAACGGATTTTTTATCGTTCCCACGCTCAAGTTTGGACTCACTACGGCCAAAATATTTGGAATACTACTATAGAATTTTAGGATTTTTGCTCTCAATTGCGCTTTTTTCATTCCGAACTTATAGAACGATCATAGATTGGAGCGAAGCCGATTGGAGCGAAGCCGATTGGAGCGAAGCCGATTTCCCAACCCTGTTCTAAAAATCCGATGTCTGCAAAGACATCGGATTTTTTTTATAAGAAACCATACATTTAGATTGTAACCGTAACGTTTTTGAGTTCTTGAAATGCCAATCTATGATCCTTTCTGGTTTTAGGTACCTTATTAGCGACCTTTTCCCATCTTAAAATCGTCGTATGAGCGACATTGATCCTTTTACCAAAGGCTTGTTTAGTCATATTCAAATAAATCCGTATAAACTCGATCTCTTTTCCAGTTATAAACTCGATAGCGGCCTTTTCCAAAAGAGCGTGAAAAGCCTCATTAGCAACTTTATCAACATTAATCTTTGGATACCATTGACCATGAATTTTTAAAAACTCAATATTTGTCAATGTAATAGGAAAACCAAGCCCCAAGTATTCATATTCAGGTACCACTTTCTTCTCCATCTTTATCAGCCCTTATTTTTCAGTGAACAGTGTTCAGTGAACAGTGCTGTTCTTTGTCTGGTAAGACACTCCCCTTCCCATCGTCGTTTAAATTGATTACAGTAATGATATGCATTAAATTAGAATCAAAAAAAACCACGATTCTGACTTTCTCATGATTGATTGTCTTTCCGGTAATATGGTAATTCCAATCTGCATATCTCTCTACATAATAATCCCTTTCCGCCTCATGATTTTTGGCTTGACTTTTGAGGAGATTAATGACTTGCAAATCAGTGACATTTTGTCGTTGTTTTGCTTTCATTTCAGCCGGTTCAGTAAAAATATAATTGCCCATTTTAATAGCGGTTTCTATACTGTCAAACAATTCTTGTTTGGTTTTTAATTTCGTCTTCATGTTATGTTTACCTTTTTGATAGACTGCAAACGGTTAGGATTTGGACTAAAAACACACCCCCAGCCTCAATGCCATTAAGTTAAGCTAGGGCGAACACTTAGGAAAGGGCGAACATGCCGGTTCGCCCATGTTTGGACTCCTGCCAAACTAAAGTTTGGACGACTAGTGCAGAAGAGCGGAGGATTTTTTTCACTTGTTCCCAAACGAAGTAACGAGCGAAGCAAGAACACCTCTGGTTGGGAACGATAAAAAATTAACGAATATAAACAAACACGCCAAGTAGCACCGCTAAACCAATAATCATGGCAAAAGCATAATGATACAATAAACCCGTTTGTACCTGACGGACAACACCGGAAAACCATCCAACCCCTTTGGCTGAGCCGTTGACTAGGCCATCAATCACTTTGACATCACCGATTTGCCAGAATCCTGAACCAATGCCGCGTGCGCCGCCGGCAAAAAACCAGTCATAAAATCGGTCGAAGCCATATTTATCAACCAATATTCTGTAAACAAGTTTCAAGCGATCAGCGATAATGCCGGGGATATCTGGGCGTTTCATATAAAGAAAGTAGGCAGTGCCAAAACCGCCCAGTGCTAACCAGAAGGGCAGTTGCATCAAGCCATGTCCGATAAAACTGAGTACGCCATGGTAGTCTCCTGGCTCGAAGGGATTATGTGCCGGGTTGACGAAAATCGCGCCCTCAAAATAATTACCAAATAGCAAGGGCGTGATGGTAAATAGTCCAATCAATACAGAAGGCACGGCCAATGCAATCAGTGGCACTGTCACCACCCACGGCGTTTCATGTAAGTGTTCACGAGTATACTCATCCATCCGTTCCTTACCGTGAAAGGTTAAGAAGAACATGCGGAATGTGTACAAGGCCGTGATAAATACGCCAAGCAACACGGCATAGTAAGCAAAACCCGCCTGCCAACCTTCTCTGATTTCGTAGGCATGGTGTGCTGCTTCGATAATGGCATCTTTGGAGAAAAAGCCAGAAAACGGCGGAAAGCCACAGAGTGCGATTGAACCTACCAAAGCTGTCCAATAGGTAATCGGCATATACTTTTTCAGGCCGCCCATTTTTCGCATGTCTTGCTCATGGTGCATGGCAATGATGACGGAGCCGGCTGCCAAGAATAACAGCGCCTTAAAAAAGGCATGAGTCATTAAATGAAAAATACCCGCCGCATAAGCAGACGCGCCCAACGCCACTGTCATATAACCTAATTGCGACAGGGTGGAATAGGCAACGACGCGCTTGATGTCGTTTTGTACTAGGCCTAAAATACCCATGAAAAACGCGGTAATGGCCCCAATCACTAGGACAAAACTCAGGGCCGTTTCACTCAATTCAAACAGCGGCGACATCCGCGCCACCAGAAAGATACCGGCTGTCACCATCGTTGCGGCGTGAATCAAGGCCGATATAGGCGTAGGGCCTTCCATTGAATCCGGTAACCAAACATGCAACGGAAATTGGGCCGATTTACCCATCGCGCCGATAAATAACAAAATACAAATAACGGTCATAACTGACCATTCAGTGCCAGAAAAAATACTGATTGTTTCTTTATACTCACCGTATTGGGCAATCTCAAAGACTTCAGTATAGTTGAGACTATTAAAAGTCATCAACACGGCCGCAATGCCTAACGCAAAACCAAAGTCACCGACGCGGTTAACTAGAAAGGCTTTGAGATTGGCATAAATGGCCGATTCTCTGGTATACCAAAAACCAATGAGCAAATAAGAGACTAAACCTACCGCTTCCCAACCAAAAAATAACTGGAGAAAATTGTTAGACATCACCAGCATCAACATGGAAAAGGTAAACAAAGAAATATAGCTAAAAAAGCGTTGATAACCGGGATCGTCGCGCATGTAACCGACGGTATAAATATGCACCATCCAAGAAACAAAAGTGACAACGACCATCATCAAGGCCGTGAGCGAGTCAACCATAAATCCGATTTCAAAACGGATATTGCCCGCCACTAACCATGTGTAAACAGTTTCATTAAAAGGCCCATTGCCGGTAACGACAATGTGCCAAAACACGACGACTGACCAAATAAAGGAAAGGCCTACCGCGCCGATAGTGACTGAGTGGGCAACAGTCCGACTGACTTTAAATAAACCCGCGATGATAGCCCCGATAAGGGGTGCTAATACAATGGCAAGAGAAAGATTCTGCATATCACTTTATCCGATTCATTTATATTAACAAACGTTAACAATCTTGGAAAACACATCCTCGTAAAGCTAAACATCGGATATGTTAATAACCATTATGAGGCCTTTTATAGGTAACTAACTGAATACTTGCCGAAATTTATTTTTCAATGCGTAAGCCCTAGATTCCTGCTATCTAATTTGTGATCATAGAAATCACGGCTTAGTTCACGATTCATCCAAGCTGGTTGTCACTAGAAGTCTTTCTAGTCACCCCGTGCGTATAAGTTTCCGGTTAGCCCCCGGTACGAAAATAAACTCGTTTCCGGCGAGAACACGAATGCCTTCTCGCTCAATATTTATGGCAGCGTTTAAATCACAATAAATGGAAAAACCGCATTTATCACAATGATTTCGACGTTCGGAAAGCTTCATTTCTTCTGTGACCACAGTTGGAACACGTTTTTGAAGAGGGAAACCCTAAAAGAAACCGTCGAAATCCAATTTCCAAAAAGGGCAAATACTCAAGTTGTCGTTTAAATTCATAAAACCATAAGTCGCTTATTGCCTTAGCCAACTTATGATTCTTCAACATTCCTTTTCCAGGAAAATCCTCAAGGCAAACTACCTTGAACCCTTGGCAAAGATGATGGGTAGATTTCTGCGAAACATCCTTACGAATACAACTGATACGATAATGAAGTCGTGCCCATAACCTTTTTTGCCGATTATACCGTTTGGAGCCTTTGGTACATTTAGCCAAATGTCGTTGCATTCTAGCCAGTCTACGACTAAGCTTTTTTAGAGGTTTTCTACCTTCAACTATTTCGCCATTTGACTTCGTTATTAAGTTTTTTACACCCAAATCAACACCTACAATATCAGCTTGGTTGGAACGAGCTTTGACAGGCGTTGTTTCCATCTGGACGCTAATACGTTAAAACCACGTTTCAAAGTGCGAGAAACGGTTGCCGACAGAAACTTAGTTCCGAGCGAAGCGAGATCATCTTTCCAGATCACTGCGAGATTCGGTTAATTTGACCCAGCCTAACTTAGGAATCTTGCTCAGGTTATAGATAAGTTTAAATTGTTCATTAGAAAGGTAGAATGAATCAGGTACACCTTTCTTCTTAAAACGTGGGTATCCACCAATATGCGTAAAAAAACGTTTAAATATAAATCAATAACTGCTTGTTCAGCCGCACCTGCGAAAAATAAACAGGTTTAATCGCATTAAAGGCTTTCTTAATTTTTAAAGTTAGCCCCAACGGGGCGAGATTAATACAGCCAGTGTACCTAGCTGGCTACCTAGCTGGCTTTGGGCAAGAATATTCTAAAAAGTGTAACTACCTTTCTAGCCCCAACGGGGCGAGGCAACGCCCCTGGACTTTCATTACCAATTACAATTTCATACCCATTACCCATTACCAATGATTACAACTTCACCCTTTCAGGGTGTCAAGATCATCGACATTAATGGTATTTTTATTGCGGAATAACGCCACCAAAATCGCTAAACCAATCGCTGATTCCGCGGCTGCCACTGTCAGTATAAAAAAAACAAAAACTTGCCCGGCAATGTCAGCGTTAAAGTGAGAAAAAGCGATGAAATTCAGGTTGACTGACAACAGCATCAGTTCAATACACATGAGCAGGACAATGAGGTTCTTGCGGTTAAGAAAAATACCTGCCACACTCAGGCAAAATAACACCGCCCCCAAAACGAGAAATTCATGTAACTCCGGCATAATGATTAATCCTTTGATTCTGCTGGCATTTTTACAAGTCGGACACGCTCGCTACGACGCACACTCACTTGTTGTTCCGGTTTTTGATATTTTTGACGACGTTTCCGCATCGTCAAAGCAATAGCGGCAATCATGGCAACCAATAAAATAACTGCCGCAATCTCAAAAGGATACACATAGTCAGTGTATAACACTTGTCCCAACGCCTTAGTATTCGGCAAGCTCTCAGCGGCGGTTGTCGCAAGTTCGGGTATCTCTTTTTGCCAAGCCCAAACGACTAAAATCATTTCGATTAAAATCAGTGCCCCAACTACAGTTGCCACCGGCAAATGGCTGACAAAACCTTCTCGTAATTTGGAAAAATTAATGTCGAGCATCATCACGACAAACAAAAACAGCACCATGACGGCACCGACGTAAACTAAAACCAGTGCAATGGCAAGAAATTCGGCCTGTAATAATAGCCAAATAGCGGCCGAGGAAAAAAACGCTAAAACGAGAAATAAAGCGGCATGGACAGGATTTTTGACCGTAATGACGCGACTTGCGGCAAATATCAAGATGAGAGCGAATAAGTAAAAAGTAAATTTTATCATGCTGTAGATCCAGTTCTCAGTTTTCTTATGCCGTTGAAAATACGCAATACCGCAAAATTCGACAGAAAAGTCACTTTGCCGAACGACAAATCCCACGAGTCGATTACTGTTTTTGCGCTATTGCGAAAAGACACACTTCACCTGTCGTCGGGTAAAAGTCTAAGTTTCTCATCGTTCCTTGGTTTTTTGTCAAAAGGAACGAGCTATGGAACTTCGTGGTGAATATCAGTCCCACAATAGGAACCACCACCGCAACCAAGGATTAATTCTCCTTCTTTTGACCATTTCGTTCTTGACGTAATATCTTATCGCCATAAGGTTGCCTTCTTTATCATATTCTTTACTGCTTCCGTTCAACCGGCCCTTGCTGTCAAAATCCTTGTGTACCAGCCACTTTCCCCCTGTGCTATAAAAAAGGGTCGCAAACACCGGTTCACCTCTTTCAAATATCCAGTCCCCTTGCACTTTACCGTTAATATGGAAGCCCTTAGCACTCCCATGTCTTTTGCCGTTCTCATACTGGCGTTCAGCTTTCTTTTGGCCACTTCGATAATAGTCGATTTCTAGCCCTTCAGTTTTGCCATTCACTAAAGTCCATTCACGGAAAAGTTCACCCGTTGGGTAATACTTTCGCCGGGTTTCAAGTTTTTTAGTGCCTTCCAGCTTCAGTGCGTATTTCAAATCGCCATTCCGATGAAATTCCCTTTTGGCGACCAAATTACCCGCCCGGTACTCGAACTCTGCTTTGAGTTCACCTGTTTCATAACGCTCCTCGGTGATGCCATGTAATTTGCCATTCCGATAGCTGTATTTGAATTGCAAAACACCATTGTCGTAATATTTTTCCGTTTCGAGCGAATGTGCCGCCACAGATGACAATACGAGCATAACCGAGAATAAAACCCGCTTTATAAACGATTGCATGGAACTGTCCTCCGATTCATTTATGCTAACAAAAGTTAACAATAGCACTCTAATGAGTGGGTGAATCTACTTTCAGCTCAAGTAATATTGACTTAAGCCGCTTTGTACAATCGATATTGCTTGGGGAAAAGCAAATTGATAGATTGTAAGTCTCAGGTTTTACCAGTACGACTATTGAGTACTGAACCATATACCTGCCGCTTTCTAACAACAAGTCGTTTAAAAAAACACCCATCAATGTCAATTAATTTTTGAGCAGTGAGCTATTTCTTATCAATTTAGAAACGATTAATAAAGAGTTTACTATAACTCAACCTCAATCAAACACAACCCTCGTGCGCGAGCGACTTAGCGATAACAGGCATCATAAGCTCTATCGGCAGCTAACTGTTGTTCTACCTTGTCACCCTCTGCCAATAGTTTTTCCTTAGTCATCAACAAATCACCACGTTGCTCACCATGATACTCAAAAATCCGTGTTTCGACGATAGAATCAACCGGACAGGATTCTTCGCAGAAACCACAAAAGATACACTTGGTTAAGTCAATTTCATAACGGGTAGTACGGCGTGTCCCATCTTCACGGGGGGCAGCTTCAATGGTAATTGCCAGCGCCGGGCACACCGCCTCACAGAGTTTACAAGCAATACAACGTTCCTCGCCATTGGGATAACGGCGCAACGCATGTCGTCCTCGAAATCGATGTGACTGCGGCGTTTCCTCGTCGGGGTATTGCACCGTGATTTTTTTATCAAACAAATATCTACCCGTCAGTCTCAGCCCTTTGATAAGTTCCCATAAAAACAGGCTTTTGATGTAATTGGCAATGCCGTTTTTCATTTTCACCTCACGCAAACCACGGTGGCAGTTTCATAAGTATAAAAAGGCCCAATACCACTATCCACACTAACGTAATGGGAATAAACACTTTCCAGCCCAAACGCATAATTTGGTCATAACGGTAACGCGGAAAGGTGGCACGGAACCATAGGAAAAAGAACAGGCAGAAAGCCACTTTAGCGACAAACCAGAATAAGCCCGGCACCCACGCAAACAGGGTTTCCAAAAGAGGTATTCCCTGAAAAGGTGATAGCCAGCCGCCCAAAAACATGATGGTAGCCAAGGCCGATATTAAAATCATATTGGCATACTCCGCCAAAAAGAAGACTGCAAAGAGCATCCCGGAATATTCTACATGAAAACCCACGATTTCAGATTCACCTTCAACCACATCAAAGGGGGCACGATTGGTTTCCGCTACGCCGGAAATAAAATACACTAAAAATAATGGCAATAGCGGTAACCAAAACCAATGTAACACACTTCCGTCTTGGGCCGACACAATCTCGCCGAGATTTAAGCTGCTGGCGGCCATCAACACGCCGACTAAGGCAAAGCCCATCGCAATTTCATAGGAGACAATTTGTGCTGCCGAGCGTAATGCACCTAAAAACGCATATTTGGAATTGGAAGCCCATCCCGCAATGATAACGCCATACACGCCAATAGAAGTCATGGCGAGAATGTATAGCAAGCCAACATTAATATCAGACAGTACCCAACCGTCCGCAAAAGGTATCACCGCCCATGCCGCTAAAGCGGGGCCAATCGCCAATATGGGTGCAATCACAAATAAGAAACGGTCAGCGTTTGAAGGAATAACGATTTCCTTAAACATTAACTTGACGGCATCGGCAATGGGCTGTCCAAAACCGCGCAAATTTCGTATGAGGGGTAGTAGTGATAAATTGACCCGATTGGGGCCAATACGCACTTGCATGTAGCCAATGATTTTGCGTTCAGCTAAAGTCAAATAAGCCACACACAGCATCAAGGGTATAACAATGATTAAAATATAGATCAGTGTCGTGGCTAGGTAAAAAAAGGTTTCCATAATAAGGCGTTCCGTTTTTTCAGTGATCATTTTTTCAGTGATCAGTGATCACTGATTCGTTTAGAAGTTCAGGAGTTAATGCCGGGTGGATTGTGCCTTAAGGTCAATCCACCCTACCTAACTCTACTTTGTCACATTATCCAAACTAAACAAAAACGGTTTGATGCTACGTCAAGTCACTTCTATGCGCGCTGCGCGAAGCGTGAAAAAATTCAATCTGACAAACTCAATCTTAGTACTTACGCACAAAAAATATAGCTATTTTATTTCAATGATTCGGACGAGAACTTGTCATTTCGACCAACGGGAGAAATCTTGAATTGACAAAAACGAGTATTGTTACAAATATTAATTAAATCAAATAATTAGGTAAAAATGTCCGAAGTCTTGTGATTTTACTGTTTTAAAAATTTCACGTTGATGAATCCGTAAATTTGTAACTCACTGAATACTAAAATAATTTTATTTGTCAATGCGTAAGTCCTAAATATGACAAAGTAGAACTAACTACCATTCGCTATTCGCTATTCACCATCAACGAATTTCGCGTAAGTTAAGTTGTAGCACTCAGTTCAATTGAACCATGCCATGCCCCCAATTCGAGGTTGGCAGTTTGTCCCGCATAAATCAACACACCGTCATCAGGGACGCGATCATCAATAGCCACCGGCAAAGTCACGTTTGCACCATTGAGTTTGACTTGGACTTTTTTGTCTTCACCCAAACTCAATTGTGTGGCAACGTTAGCATTAATATGCACACCTTCGACTATTTTAGCATCTATCGTTTCTTGTAACGCACCGGCACGACGTACCAAAGCGTCTACCGAATAAATCGGCATTTCAGTGATGCGTTGCAATCCCTTGGTTGTCTCGAATTTCAAGGTTTCGGGAATTTGCCATGCGACTCCATTATCAGCCGTTTTATCACCGACTTGTTGACGCAATTCATCGCGCACTTGAAAGGAGGCCGTATAATCAAATCCGTCAAGCTTAAATAGATTACCTAATACACGCAAAATTTTCCAGGTAGGACGCGCCTCGCCCGGTGGATTGACAGCGCCACTAAAACTTTGCCATCGGCCCTCGCCATTGACATAAGTCCCTGATGTTTCTGCAAATAAAGCCATGGGCAAAATGACATCAGCATAACTTTCCATTGTTGGCGTATGGTAGCCACTTAACGATACCACAAAATCGGCCTCTTTTAGCACTGCCAACGCCGCCGCACCATTGAAACTCTCCAATTCTGGCTCAAGGCCTAGCAACACATAGCCCTTCAGGCCTTGAGTGAGCATAGTATGTGCGTCCAAGCCCACAGTCTCAACCGGCTCACCGGCCGCACTCCGATGCGGCAAGACACCCGCTAACCACGCCCCGGCCGTATTATTTGCGTCTCCCAAATATCCTAAATTAGCACCACTTAATTTGGCAATGGTTACAGCCAAAGCACGAATCACGGAAAATTGTGGATGGGCGGTGGCTAAATGACCAAGCAACACCGTCCCCTTATTACCACTACGCATAAATTGGGCAATGGCACGTTGACTCTCATTGACTGACACGTCGGCCAACAAGTCTTCCATACTGGCGGGGATGAGTGTAGAGCGCTTTTCTAATAACGCTTTAGCAATCCCGGCCAAATTATCCACCCAAGCGGCCGGCGCGGCAATGATTTTGTCGGCCATCGGAAAATTAAATTCATAATCGACGGGGTTGACCATCATGACTTTCGCGCCGCGCTGAGTGGCTTTACGCAAACGATGATTGAGCAACGGTTGATCTTTGCAAAGATGCGAGCCAATGACTAAAGCCGCGTCGCACTGTTCCAAATCGGCAATCGCTTGGCCTAAATAAGGAAATAATGGGGCCTCATTTTGATCGCTAAAATCCACTTGACGGAGACGATGGTCAATGTTTTGGCTACCGATACCCCGCATAAGCTTTTGTAATAAATACAATTCTTCTACTGTGGCCGTGGGCGACGCTAAGGCCCCAATTGACGTACTTTGATGCGCGTCCATGACGCGCTTGAGGCCTTCGGCCGCAAACGCTAAAGCTTTTTCCCAATCAGTCGTTTGCCAAGAACCGTCTACTTTAATCATGGGAGCAGTCAGGCGATCCTCGGCGGTTAAGCCATCATAACTAAAGCGATCCCGATCAGAAATCCAGACTTCATTCACCGCCTCATTTTCTTTCGGCGCTACTCGCATGACTTGATTGTTGCGGATATGCAGATGAATATTAGAACCCACCGCATCATGGGGCGCAATTGTATCACGTTGCTGCATTTCCCAAGCGCGGGCCGAAAAACGGAAAGGTTTAGAAGTCAACGCGCCAACGGGGCACACATCAATCATATTGCCCGACAATTCAGATGTGATATTTTTTTCAATATAAGTCCCGATTTTAGTATGCTCACCGCGCCCCGGGGCGCCCATTTCTTGAATACCGGTAATTTCTTGGCTAAAGCGCACACAGCGAGTGCAATGGATGCAGCGCGTCATTTCTGTGGCAATGAGCGGCCCTAAATTTTTATCACTCTGGACGCGCTTGCCTTCTTGATAATGCGAGACATCCTTGCCATAACCCATTGCAATATCTTGCAATTCACACTCACCGCCTTGATCACAAATGGGGCAATCTAGCGGGTGATTAATGAGCAAAAACTCCATCACCGCATTTTGGGCAGTGAGTGCTTTTTCCGAGCGGGTAAACACCTTCATGCCATCCATCACAGGCGTAGCACAGGCAGGCATGGGTTTGGGCGCTCTTTCTACGTTTACCAAACACATGCGACAATTAGCCGCCACCGAAAGTTTTTTGTGATAACAGAAACGGGGGATGTCTATCCCGTTGGCATCTGCTATTTCAATCAGCATTTGACCGGCTTCTGCTTGATAGGATTTGCCGTCTATTTCAATCGTTACCATTTTTTTATCCGTTCTAAACTAAATCTTGCACGGGCATTTTTCGATTTGGATAAATTATAGTTGCAAAATCTATAGAAAAATAATAGTTCCTGCTTTAAGTGGGCTGATTGACTGTCAGTTGCAAGCAACCTATCTCTCGACACACAGAACTGTGCAGTTCTAGCCCACCCGATACACTACGAATATCGGGCTCGATGGCAAAAGTTGATGATTGGGAAAAACCAACCACTCATCTGGAAACGTTCCACGCGAGAGGAACTCAATCACCAAAAAAATAAAAATACTGATATTTTATCAAATGTCAAGCGTTTTTTTAAGCAGATATTCTTCTATAAATCTCTATATTTGTCTATAAAATGAATAATGTTTTATAATACTGCACATTATCATAAGTGTTCTTGCTTCGCTCGGAAACAACGTTCTTCGCTCTCGCGTCACTCGTCAAGCGTTTTTGATAACCGTGACACACCCCTTTTCTATCCTTCAAATCGGGGAGTCTTGCATAAGTCAACTCACAGCGATAGAGGGTGATGATAATTGTTAATAATTAATTGTTAATAATTAATTATTAATGATAATACCGATTCATTTAGGTTAACAAAAGTTAACAATAGCACTCTTAATAATTTAAGAGAGGGTGAATCTACGACCATTATCATGGGAAATGGTCGCTTTATACAATCCTATTGACTTGGTTATCGTCAACTAATCGGATTATCAGTTTCAGGTTATACAGCCAACATGACGTACTGAACGCAAGCCCCAGCCACTTTAGAACCTTTTTACTTTTATAAGGTATTTTATCGGAAAAAATGACAGTTTGTCAAGTTTTAAACTCAAAAGATTGACGGCAACTCTCTATATACCATTTAAGACTATTAGCTTTTGTTAGAATTTATCAAGAAATTGATTACTATACGCTAACCTTCAAAAAAAGATCACTGTGAACGCTCACTTCTCACTGAAAACTATAAAACGACTGGTGAGCCAATTCAAAACGCCAGCTATTGTAAATCAAGGTGGTTTATTTTTGGCTTGTTCTCAAGACATAAGGTGCTATAAATTGCTATTTAAGAGAGAAGTTTAAAAACGGGAGGGCGTATAAAATGAGTCCACTCATTTGCTCTCAATTTCGTGTTGTTATTTTACCTTGATAATCAAAAAATTATCTAGCAAAAACCCAAACCTATTTTTAATAAAGCCAAGAATCAAGCCGCTTTTGCCAAAGCGAGGCCAAAACGAGCGAGTGACTGATTGCGAAGGCTGAGGCATAGTATCCAATTTATTAACAAACATTAACAAAATATACCAATTGCAATCAATCTGTTTACCCACCTTCTCTGCATTGACTGATGATGCTCTTGAATTTTTGGAGCAAGTCCTTATAATTATTAGGTGAGCGCAGAGCTTCTTTTGGGTGTGGTTCTTTTGAGAATCGTTGGTTAGGTCAAATGGCGAGCGTAGGTGAGTTGCTTTCCTATTTGGCAATCCAATGAGGTTCTTTCATACCGATAACCAAGGATCGAGAAGATAACCCCATTTATGTGCCCGAAACGAAAGTTAGGGCTTTGGGAGATACCCCCTCACGAAACTTCGGTTTTGTGTGCATTAATTGGCAATTGTTAACAATTGTTAATTAAAAGGGATCGGAATATCTCTTTTTAATTAAAATCAATCATTTGTAAAATGAAGGCCAAACGGGTTCCGCTCAGTATTGAGCTAAAGCCTAGATATTCTTTAGAAAGAGTATGGGAAAAACAGACAAAACACCCCCCTAACTTGCATCTTATCCATTGCAACGCTAATCCTAAACCGATATTGATTTGTAATCAAGCTTTCTCGACGGGTGGGATTAAAAATGTGGCAAGTCCCAATCAAAGACCTGCACAATCCCTTGGTAGTCCCTACCAAGCTAGGCCATTCTTAAAAATCAGTGACTTATAGTGGTTGGTGGGCCTATTGAGTCAGGTACACCCGTTGAGTCCCCAAACGCCCCCTTGGTATTTACGGGTTTTTTGGGTTAATTTACATAGTAACAGTGTATATCTTATGCGGCTGCACCTCACAGCGTTATAAGCCCTCGCTTTTGATGAGGTAATGGGTTCTCGGAACGAGTTTATTCTTAAAAACTTCTGGTTATAACGGATGAAAGGGGAGGCTTTAATTTCATTTTAAGGGGGTTCAAATTCGCGCTCACTGGTGATTTTAAAAAGGGTTAATGATTACCGGTGATAACTCATTTTCCTAAAAAAAACAATCAGTTATTTTAAAACGGGTTATCATTAACCTTGAATAGTTAACAATTAACAATTAGCTAGAAACAGCCGAGAGTCACCAAAGAACCACAAATTATGATCCACCCCTTTCATCTGTTACAATCAGAAAAACTTTTGCCGCGAAACCAATTACCGCTTACAAAACGGCTTTCACACGCTCCAACATTTTATCTGTCACTTTAGCACGGCGTTCTATCTTGCCAATATAAGCGGTTGAAACCCATAATCGCTGTGCGAGTTCCTCTCTCGTGATATGCGCTTGAATCCTCGCTAATGCAACCGGATTTTCTACATAATTAGCAGGGTCAAACGGGATAGACTCATCGCCGTCTTCTTCTTGATTTTCTTCTGCTAACTCTTCTATTTGTCCTTTTAAGGCTTGGTAAATCTCAATAGGCAAAAGTACATATTCATCTTTGCCTTCCACCGACTTGATAACTTGCAATGTCATTCGTAAGCACCTTTGCGTGGCTTAATTTTTTTCAATTGTAATTACTTTGACAACGTCTTGTCTATCAAAAATAACACGCCAATCACCTACACGTAAGCGGTAAAAATTTTCTCCTTGTGGCCGCTTTATATCCAACTTTGGCTCATCTGGATTTAGCCCAAGTAAATCAATTTTTCCGGTTATCCGTAAGCGCTCTGCTGGGGTTAAACGCCTCAGCACACGATCTGCTGCATGTTTGATGATAATCTCGTAAGGCATAACTCATCCCGTTTTCTCTATAGGTTATGGTGGATAGTTGTGGTGGACACAATTGTGTCCATCCGACATTACTACACGCACCACAACGAAAAAGTATTAGGCTGCAACCATGCTTTTGCCATGGTCAATATAATACTGAAACTCCTCCCTGAAATTTTTCACAAAAGCAATGACAGGCATCGCAGCGGCATCCCCTAACGCACAAATTGTCCGCCCACCAATTTTGTCAGCGACATCCGTCAACAAGTCTAAATCTTCCTGCCGCCCTTTGCCATGATAAATACGGTGTACGATACGCGCCATCCAGCCGGTGCCTTCCCGGCACGGCGTACATTGTCCACAGGATTCCTCATAATAAAAATGAGAAATCCGCGCTAACACCTTTACCATATCGGTAATGTCATCCATAACGATTACCGCGCCTGAGCCTAACATGGAACCGGCTTTGGCCATTGAGTCATAGTCCATCGTCAAGCCCATCATCACCTCGGCTTTGAGTACGGGGGTAGAAGAACCGCCCGGAATCACCGCTTTCAATTTGCGCCCATTCCACACGCCGCCGGCCATTTCTAATAATTCAGCAAAGGGTGTCCCCATTGGGATTTCATAATTACCCGGCTTATTGACATGCCCAGAGACGGAAAACAGTTTAGGGCCGCCATTATTCGGTTTGCCGATATTTAAAAACCAGTCAGCACCGTTGTTTAGAATGCTAGGCACTGAGGCTAGGGTTTCGGCATTATTAATTGTGGTGGGTTTGCCATACAAACCATAGGCGGCCGGAAACGGCGGTTTATAGCGCGGTTGGCCTTTTTTGCCTTCGAGGGATTCTAACAGGGCCGTTTCCTCACCGCAGATATAGGCACCGGCACCGTGATGGGTATAAATATCAATATCGACACCTGAGCCTAAAATGTTTTTGCCCAGCAAACCGGCATTGTAGGCCTCCTCCAGTGCCGCTTCAAAACGATCAATCGGTTCGCAAAATTCGCCGCGAATATAGTTGTAACCCACCGTAGCGCCTATCGTGTAACAGGCGATTGCCATGCCTTCAATGATGGCATGAGGATTATAGCGCAAAATATCCCGGTCTTTAAAAGTCCCCGGTTCTCCTTCGTCAGAGTTACATGCCAAGTATTTTTGCCCCGGCTTATCGCGCACCGACAACATGAAACTCCATTTCAAACCGGCCGAAAATCCGGCACCGCCGCGCCCACGTAAGGCCGAGGCCTTTAATTGGTCAATAATGTCCTTGGGGGGCGTTTTTTCTTGTAACACTTGACGCAGTGCCTTGTAACCGCCCGTGCTTTCATAGACAGGAAGTGTCCATGATTGATCCAAATGGATGTGTTTAAAACAAAGTTCATTTGCCATAACTCATTCCTAGTCTTACACGCTTATGGATGAAATTAATTTCTACGTTTACGTTTAATTTGCTTTGGAAAATCAGGGGATCGCACCGAATGTTCTGTCGGCCCTTGGCTATTGTAAAAGTAGAGTTTGCCTTTTTTATCACAAATCCACACTTCTTCGGCCCCAGCCTCAAGATACAAGGCTTTTTTTTCCAACATTTCTGTCAGGGTATTGCTCCCTGATTTCACTTCAACGCATATTTCAGGCGCAATCGATGCCGCAGTTTCATCTAAAATAATATCGGCTCTCTCATCTGATACCCAAACGACATCGGCTACTTTAACCCCATCAGTGGTTTCAATCGCCAATTCAGGCATGATAATCCCTGTTGTTAGAGATGATTCTAACAAGGTTTGTATTTTTCCTTGATAAAATGAATGAATCACTTTAGCCGGACTCATTACAATTTGTCCCCATTTATTCAATTCTATTTTAAACGGTAAATTTTGCAGGTTTTTATCTTCACATATTTCCTGCCAATTCATTGTTTTACTCCTTAAATATAATTCACAAAGCGATACTCAACACCGCTAAAAGTTATCTCGCTTCGCTCGTTATACTCAACACCGCTAAATGTTATGAAAAGCACCAGCCTCTGGCTGCACCTACTGGCTCTGAGTGGGATGTCAGGGGATTGATCCAGATATCAAAACGGGCCTGTATGAGGCCGAAATTCTCATTTTTATATAATTAAATCATGTTGTTATAGACAATTAGACTGGCTGCATTCAGGAACGACGCATTGACAAATATCGTTATATCAATTTTTCATTGAGTTTCAAACGGTTAATAAATTAAAGTGGCTTTCCTTAAGGGTTAAAAACACCGGTGATTTTGAGTTCAAATAGGGGAGGGTTAAAAAAGGCTTTATAAAAACAAAAACCTTATCATAAAATTTTTTTTGATCAAATAGGACTGACACCTTGACAAAATTAATTTATTTAGTATTCAATCATTTACGTCTAAAAAGCCTAGTACTCTATCAATGTTCTATTGACGGGTAACACCGTTTTAACTTGGCACGGCCATTAATTCTCTGGCACTGCCAAACTAAAGTTTGGACGACTGCCAAACTAAACTCCTGCCAGACAAAAATATGCATGCGAGCGTTTAAATTCATCGTGCCAATTTCACAAATCATTTAGGAACACTATATTTTTTGATAGTGCGTAAGTTCTATCATTGAATTGTTATGAAAATTTGGAATTCTATATTAAAACGAAAGTTAGGGCTTTGGGAGATACCCCCTCACGAAACTTCGGTTTTGTGTGCATTAATTGGCAATTGTTAACAATTGTTAATTAAAATGTATCGGAATATAGTTGCTTTTAATCTATCAGCGTATTGATAGATTTCATTCAAGTCACCTATCGGAACTTTCTCTTCTGTCTTATTTTCATCGAAAAGCCCCAAATACTTTCTCTTGGGATTATTGAAGTGTAAACGGCAAATAGGTTTACGGTTGTTGTCGTCAAACAAAATCCCGCAATAACTGATAGTATCACGCATGACAACTCTCTCAGGAGCAATAACTTCCCTAAGAATTTCTCTCACAATCCGGTGTCCTTCTATTTCGTCTTCCGTCGTGACAATTCTACTTTCCCTATCCTTTTTCGCTTCTTCTTTCGACTTTACCTTATCCTTAGTTTTCTGATTTTCTTTGGGCGGTTGGACAGCCGGCGGTAAGGATGGGGAAGTATCTTCATCACCAGTAGCCAAGGCCGATTTCAAGCGTTCATTAATGCGGTCATTAATGAATTGATTCAAGGCTTTTTTTGTCAAGTCTGTAAATTGTTGTTTGACTATTTGGGTTAATTTGCCAGAGTAAACCTGTGAAGCAAATAACCTGACAAAATTTTCAGACGGATTGGCGATTTGTTCTGCAAATAGACGCTTGATTTCTCTGGTGTATTTTAGCTCGGTTGCGGCCGTCAGTGTTGCGTCGAGGCTGAAAACTGATTTACTAAACCTTTTTAGGTCTTCTACGGTGGACTCCTTAATGTCGAGCAGATTGAATTCCAAAAAGGGCCTCGCGTCCATCTTATTAGGCTCTTCAAGATCAGTATAAAAACGGTAAATTATACCATTGGTTAACACACCAAACCGGGCTTCAGTAACGCTAAAGTAGCGATAGAGTTGGGATTTATGTTTTTTATCCAAGTCAGTGCCACACCATTTACATTCAAAAAGCATGATGGGTTTACCGTCCTCAAGGAGGGCGTAATCGACTTTCTCGCCTTTTTTGGTACCCACATCGGCTGTCAATTCAGGTGTCACTTCCGTGGGATCAAAAACGTTGTAGCCCAATGCACTGATAAAAGGCATCACAAAAGCATTTTTAGTGGCCTCCTCAGTCTGAATAATGCTTATTTGTTTCGAGACTTTGGATGACAAGGCTTTCAACTCGTCTATCAAATCCATGTAGTAATACCTATTGCTCTATCTAAAGGTTTGTAGTAGGCGATTTATCGCCTGTGTGGTGAAAATAGGCGATTACAAGCCGACTACGACCGGAGATTTCTACTTGTTTGTAGTAGGCGATTTATCGCCAGTGTGTGGTGAAAATAGGCGATTACAAGCCGACTACGACCGGAGATTTCTACTTGTTTGTAGTAGGCGATTTATCGCCAGTGTGTGGTGAAAATAGGCGATTACAGGCCTACTACGAACAGAGATTTCTACTTAATGGTATTGCCCTTGGAGATGGTCTCATGTCCTATCCATCTCGCTCTGAACCTGCGGTGTCCAAGGATACAGTCGTGGTAACACCATCGTCAAAATCGTTGCCACCACCAATGCCAGCACCATGCCTACTACCAGCAGTGTCCAAGTGTTAGGCCGAATGGCCCCCAGTGAAACAATCACTAGCAAAATGGGTATATCAAGAAAGTGCGTAAACGTGGGAATGTGTTCCCCTCTCGCCTGTTCCAACGCCGGTGTGACATAGCCCTTTTCCAATGCGTCCTTGGTTAGCCGTCGTAACTTGAGAAAGTACAGGCGTGTCACCGTGTTGCCCTCAATAAACTCGAAGACAAACAATCCCACCATGCCGGCCAGCCAAGGGATATCCAGAAATCCCCAGCCACCGTAAAACTCTACGCTCAGCCACATCCCCGTGGCTAACAGTAATAAGGCCCCCGGCACGACGAGGCCATCGTAAAAAACAGCGATGTTGCGGACAGCTTCCGCAAACAGTGGTAAGTCACGCAATTGTCTGGAACGGAGATCAGAAACAAACACGCCGATTAGGCCTGCGCCCATTAGTATCAGGCCGATAAGATGGAGGAATTTGAGTACCACGTAAGTCATAAAAGTATTTCCTTTACCCACGCTAGGCAACGTTTACATGAATAACAGATACTATCCCTTGAAGAGATATAGATTTTCAGAAAAATAATTTCTTTGGCAGCCAACAGCTTTCACCAGTTGTCTGAAGAGCTATTGTCCCCTAAAGGGGACTAAATAATTATCCGAAAATCTATAGTATCTGTCGCAGTTTATTTACGATTCACTTGTTCGTCGCAGGGCTGGCTTAGCCACGGTAAGCCACATCGTTGTCAGGATCATTACCATGTTGATAACACCGAAGATGTCTTCGCTAGTTTTCAATTCTGAAAAAACCGCTGGCAAAGTACCTGAATTTACTGCATTCGAGGCAATGGTAGCCATTTATTGAGTCAGCGGTGTTAAGACAAATATACCGTTTAAGGCGATCAGTCCCACGAGGCCTAATTTGAGGGCCATCCACCGAAGTTTGTTTGGAGTCATCCCTCGCCGGAACATCAACGCTATACCCGTGACTATCGTCAGGATGAGTCCAGACGCGGTCAATACCAAGGCATTCATATATTTCGCTTCCATCAGAACCGCGAATCTAGCCAAGTCCGTTTCAGGATCACCAATACTGCCGAGTAGGATGTGTCCAAAAATGCTGCCAACCGGCAATAAAAAATAAGTGCAATGTTTTCAATAGGTTATTCAGTTAACACGCCTTTGTCAGAGCGGTCTGTTTTTTGCTTCGTGATGCCGGCGCGTCATCGTAGCCGTTCCCATTCTGGCTAGTCAATGTCATTTATAAATCCCATATTTGTCTGGTACCTAAGGTGAAGCGTGTCCACCTGAGTCTCCACCCCGTTTTTTGGTGGATTAGATATGGATGGTGGGACTGCTAAGCGGTAGGATTCTGGATAATGTTTGATTCAGTGTTGCTAAGCGATCCCACCCTACGAGACTCAAAATAGTACATTGATATAATAATCCCATAATACATGGATATTACAGCCATAAAATTACCCCGTTAGTGAATAGCACGATAAAGAGTTTTCCTTGTTCCAAGGTTCCAATCTATCTATATTGCTGGACTAAAAACACACCCCTACCCCGCTGAGAAGAGTAATAAAACCGCTGCAAGTCACCTCGATAAAAGGGAAGCTTGGGGTGTGTAGGAAGTCAAAATTATCGTAGCGAAGCTTGGTATAGTCATCCAGAAAAGTCTTATTCCCGGTAAAAACCTTATCGGTTTAGCTTAGCGAAGCGGTTTGGCACAGAAATTTTCTGGGCATCTATAACGAAGTTTATTCCCGCGCCAAGTAGAGTCCATAAAAGTATTAATAACTATTAACATCTATTTTACTTGGTTTGAAGTCAAAAAAATCAATACATTAAGGGGTACGGGATATTAGACTTGTCCCTTAATAAGCTAAGTTATTGATTTTTAGTCGAGTCAGTCTCCTATTTTCAATGGGTTACATTTATTTAGGGACAAGTCTATTTTATAACTTCACTTAAAAAAAACTTTACATTGATAAAAATATCAAGTATCTTTGATAAGGATTGAGAGTGGTTAGCCTTCTTTGTAAAAAAATGGGTTCAAGCAATGTTACCCTAAGCTTTGGCGATGGGATAATGGGTTGATCGTTCCCGTGTTCTGATGGTGTAACATTTATTAATAGATGTTACAATTATCACAGAATTGCGATCTAAGTAGGTTTTGAACTTACGTGTTGCGCTCTTACTCAATAGTTATTCAGAAAAATCAGCAAACCTCCGAGGTTTAAGCACAGAAGTTTTTAACCCTCAAAATATTTCTCGGAAAAACTCTACTTATTAATCCAACTTCGCCAAAATATCATCCACCTTTTCCGGCGTGAGGTTTTCGTGATACTCTCGCCCGAGTTGCATTATCGGTGCGCCGCCACACGCGCCTAAACATTCTACTTCCTTGAGGGTGAATTTATTATCGGGCGTGGTTTCTCCAAAACAGATGCCCAATTTCTTCTCAAGGTGAGCAACGATGTCTTCAGAGCCACGCAGCAGACAGGAGACATTGGTACACACACAGAGTTTATGCAGCCCCACCGGTTTGAGTTCGTACATGGAGTAAAAGGTGGCGACTTCATAGACGGCAATGGGTGTCATTTCTAAGTAATCAGCTACTGCGTCCATCAATTCTGTCGTCAAGCAACCGCCGTTGTTTTTTTGGATAACGCTTAATGCGCCCATCACGGCCGATTGTTTTTGCTCAGGCGGATATTTGGCTATCCAACGATCAATCGCGGCGCGGGTTTCTTCTGACAAGATGGCTGAAGCATTGGGTTTTGACATGCGTGTTGACATCTGTAAATTCCTAATTTCAGTTATCCGTTATCAAATACACAGAGATCACAGAGGTACACGGACTCACACAGAGAAGAAGTCTTTAATATCCCTCTGTGCCCCTGGATTGTTTCTCAGTGTTATCTGTGTATTCAGTTATTAGTTATCGCTTTTTTATCAATGACAGACGATAAAAATTCAACAAGTTCAGTGACAAAAGGGTGTTGTTGCCAAACGGCAACGGCTTTATCAGTCAATTTGTTGAGCATGAATGATAATGGATTTTCGCCTAAAAAATAAGTCAACGATTTTTTAGCTGATATTTGGCAAATTCCCATTCTAGGCTGGTGAACTTGTGATTAATCAGTTGTTCAAGCAGAGGTTTATTTTTTAAAAAGAGGGTTTATCTCGCAAAAAAAGCAAATAACACTTTAAATGGTACACCAACGACTAGGTTTAGCGAGCGAATATTGTAAAAAGTATTGATGCTCGTAACTATAGGTTTTCATATAATTACTATTCATATTCACATTCAACCCCTTCGGGGTTGAGGCCTTTTTGATATTGCTTTCCCCAGGTATTCACATTCAAACAACGTGGCGCTATTCACTATTGGCTTTTTTGAAATTATTTTTCTGAACATCTATTTTAAGGGGTTCATGCATAGTACCTAATTTATTAACAAACCTTCACAAATGATACCAATTCTGAGGCCACTACTGGAAAAAAGGATTGACTTTGATGAGATTTTTTTTAGACGATTATTTGCTAGAAAGCGGCATGTATCTGGTTCAGTACTCATCCTGGAGTACGGGCAAAACCGTCGACTTACAATCTATCAATTTGCGAGAACCAAGCGAATTAAGATTGTATAAAAAAGGGCTAGGGAGTAATTCGTTTCATCTGGCATTTTTGTTACTCTTTCTACGGATAAAAGTCCAAAGCTAAAGCTTTGGACTCCAGCAGCTATTTTTCGGCGATGACTAGCATTTCAAAATCTTCTGTAGTTAAGGGTTTTTCGCGTTTAAATTGACCTATTTCACATCCGTAGATATCACAGATTGAATAACCGAGCGTCTTTAGCAACCATGTTATTTCGGAAGGTGCGTAATACCGTTCATTGCATGTCAGGGGTTTCTTCTTATTGCCATAATCATCTACCAGTTCAAGTGTCGAATGATCCCGAAATGTCATCAGATCAAAAGAGTTATTATCACTTTGCCCTTCAGTTAGGTTATTGTTCATGAAGTCTTTTACAGAATGGTAAAGAGGAAATAGCGCGTTAAGCGTTGTAAAAATTATTTTACCCTTATTTTTCAAGGCTTTAGTTGCGTTTTCCAAAATCGAAAAGTTCATTTCGTCTGTTTCCATCAGTGAAAAAGCGCCTTCACACAGCATGATTACCAAATCGAATTCATTGGCGAATTCAAGATTTCTTGCATCAGCCCGTTGAAAATCAACATGGAGATTTTTATCTTTGGCTTTTTGTTCCGCTCGTTTGAGTTGCGATTCAGATAGATCAATGCCAGTGACTTTGTAGCCTCGTTTAGCTAACTCAATGGCATGTCTACCAGTACCGCACCCTATATCCAATATTCGCTTTGATTTGTCGTAACCTAGCTCCTGTTCAATAAAATCTGTTTCTTGAAGGCTTCCTTGAGTAAATGCTTCTTGATCAGACGTTTTTGCATAATCGGTAAACAGTTCTTCATACCATTGAGCCATATCTATTTTTCCGGTATTTAAAGAATTACAGTGGAAGAAAAAAGGTGGAGAGCGACGCAATATCCACCCGACAGAGTTAGGTAGACTTAGCACCAGTTTGGCACACCCACCTACCTGGGGTGGTGAAAATGAGCTTCTATGCCCCACCGATGAAATAATTTTGGAGTCAATAACTTAAAATTAAAATACTTACATAAACAAAAGCACAAACACGGGATCAAACTTCTTTGGTACCCAAACAGTGATATTTTCACCACTCCACCGCCTACCCTCTATCGATGTGAGTTCAGTCACCTCGATAGAAGGGATGCCTGGGGTGTGTAACGGTAGTACTCAAACTCAAAGAGAGCTTCGCTACGATAAAAAAGCGTAAACTACTTAGCAATCGAGTCCTGCAATGTGGGTGAGATGTTTGGGAAATCGTTCCTCATTCCATAAAAAACTAGGGTGTGTCCTAGGGTGTTAAATTTGAGCCATTTTTGCCATTATTTTTCAGCATATTTTTAAACGCTGTCATTTCTTTGTTCTGAGAAATAGGGTGACATTTTAAGATTTCTCCTCTCGTCGAAATGACAAAGAGCATAAAAAGAGGGTGAAAAAAAACCGAGCAAAATCAACCCAATTTAACACCCCAGGTGTGTCCCACTTGTCCTTTTAGAAGTTTTTAGGGAAAAGGGCCTTCAATCAAATCAAGTGTTCAGGCAAAAGTTTCGCTTCGCTGTACTTTTGCCTGAACATCAATTCGCCAACCAGGCCCTAAAAAAACCGCTTTGTAAAGACACCTTGTTATGGTAAGCCATTAACAAAAGCTTACCAAATCAATTTTAAAACCGGGCCCTCAACAGAAACCTTACCAAAAGCTGCAAGACAACTCAAAGTCTGTAGGATAAATGGGACACATCCAAAAACTCTACTGCAAACGGTAATGATTTGGCCCCCTGACACTCCCTCTGGAGAGGGTGTTGGGAAAGGCCTCCAATTTTAAAGCGTACAAAGTATAACTAAACCCCGTTTGGCACGGCTGTTCTTGTGCGTTGAAGGATGTAGAGCCGCGCAGGATTGCTTGGAAAGAAGTCACGTTTTTGCCTTTCCCAATCGTTCACTTTCGGATTCTTTTGCAAACCCCGTCAGGCCCACCAGCACGAGATGGTGAATGAAGTCTGCTTCCCTCTCGCTTTGAACCCGTTAGGTGCTACTAATATCTCCTTGGTCTGCGTTGAGGACGTTCATCCCTCGGACGAGCTTGATTCACTTTGAGATTTCGTCCTTTCAGTTCAGATAAATTGGTGGCTTTGATTGCTTCCTCAGCCTCGGATTGGGTTGGCATTTCAACAAAACCAAAACCTTTTGATTGCCCACTAAATTTATCAGTGATGACATTGACAGTAGATACTTCGCCATGTTCAGCAAAGATATCTCTCAGATCATCTTCTGTCACGCTATAGGGCAAATTACCAACATATATATTCATCTATCGCCTTCTGTAAATTAATTGATTGGAGGAAAAAAACTTATACTTCGCACGGGTATTATTCAATAATCCGATATCTTAAAGACATCGGATTTTTAGCATTATAGCCGTTTGCAGTATAATATACAAGGTTTTCTTTCCAAAAGCAAACTATCAGGACAAAACTCTGGTCCATTTTGCCATTGAAATTGTCTAAAAAGGGTTTATACTCAGCACCGTTACAAACGAAGTAACGAGCGGAGCGAGATCATTTTATCTTTTGACACATCCCCAACCCCTCTCAAGAGGGGAGTAAAAACGTGGCAAGTCCCCGATTGAGAGGGTATGCCTCAATGCCATTAAGTTAAGATATAACCTATTGATTTTTAATCAATTTTTGAGTGTGTTAGGGTGGGGGACCCGAGTTTTTACTTTCACTAAAAACAATGACTTACGACCCCACCCCTAGAGAAAAATATGGCACGACCGGGCGTTTTTTAATAAAAATAGAGCAAAATCATAATGGCATTGGGGTATGCCTAGGGTGTCGCTAGTCTAAAAACACGCCATTTTTAATGGTGCAAAGTAATAACTGAGTTAGGAGCAACGAAAAAATAACTTTGCTTCATGTTTTTGCATGCCAAAACTTGAACCGGCTAAAGTTTTGGTTGTGCAAAATCCCATCAAGGCGAATAAAACCGCTGTAATTCCTATACGAATAGAATCTTATTTATGGGGGGGCATTTCTATTTTCTTAGCAGACAAGAACCAACGTTCCCAAGCCCTTCGGGGTAAGTAAAGTAGCGGGAAAAGTAGCGGGAAAATAGAAGTGCGCCCTTTATGGGGTGTTATTTCGTCGCCGTTCCTTAAATAAACTCATATCTTTTAATTGTATAAATTATCATCCTTGAGTTTTTTGTCATGTCGAACGAAGCTATAACAATGGAGCCATGAAAACCAGATTTCGTATCTGTCTTCATTCCAAAAGCGCAATTTGTGCAAAGTATAACCGCTTCTTGCCCGGATATTTAACATGAGTGTGAGGAAGATTGTGTGCCTATTATCAAAAGAGTACATTGAGATAATAATCCCATAATACATTGATATTACGACCCTAAAATGACTCTGTCAATAAAGGGTTTTGGTGGGTTTTGCTATCATTGCTCTACTCCACCCACCATAAGTTCGCTTAATCCACTGTGAAATGTCAGAATCATCTTCTAATTCCATATCTTCTTTATTAAGTTCATAAACATGAATATCCCTCTCTTTGTCTGTGTATTCTTTTTTCGTATCAGTATCATCTTTTTTCGTATCACCTTGATTTAATATCTTCTCAAATACCGGATAGTCATCTACGAGTAGACTTAACCAAATACTTTTGACGGTGCTTTGGGATAAATGTTCCCAATAATATAATATGGCTTTATCAAATGCTTTCGCGCATAGCTCTTTTGGAACAGAAAATATACCTGTGCTAATCGCCGGAAAAGCGATAGATTTCCAACCATGATTATCTGCGAGTTGTAGCCAATTAATAAGATTTTTTTCTATTTTCGACTGTTTTTTTCCATTATTTATATGTGGGCCTACCGCATGAATAACTCCGTTGTAGGGTAATCTACCGGCTGTTTGTTACAACAACTTCTGTTACTGACATTTTCCCTATTTTATCAATAATTTTATTGCATTCTTCTTAAAGTTGAGGGCCGGCTTCTATACTAGACTTGTCCGTAAATAAAATTTTAGCTAATAAAAACAAATAGTTAAATTAACAAAACCCTTATTTTATGACAACTCTACTAATGAAAAATGAAAAATGAAAAGAATGATAAGTCTCTAATTTTTATAGTAATTTTCTTACCAGTTCATTTTGTCATTTTCACGGATTTGAAGTACGTTCCGTATAATAATATTCTTTCTGCTAAACCACCACCATGAGATAGACCATAATTAGCTGGATTAACAATAACATCAACAGGCACTGCAAGAATATCTCTATCACTTACCACAAAAATTCGGTTTTGACGATTTTTTTTCACTTTTGACATCCCCTAAATACATTTCTACGTCGGGAAAAGGCATTTCTTTCACGCATAGCAAAAGAAAATAATTTACCGGTACTGCACGCCGTCATAAATACCTGTGCAAATATTTTCTGGTATTTTATTTGAGGATCACACCCAAGTTTCTTATCGAACCCTCGGTGGATAAATTTATGCTCAGGTACTTAAGTGATCTCGCTTCGCGCGGGATTCGCAATAACGAGCGAAGCGAGATAAGTTTGCGCTTTTTTGAGTGTCGTGACACACCCCAGGCATCCCCTCAATGCTAAGCAAAAGCCTTGGCTTTTGCCAAGGCTGCGATAAAAAAAAAATTCGCTTCAGATCACTTCTCACAGTGAACGATCACTTTTCACTGACGATTAACGATTTATCTGTCTATTTCCCCAAAAACAATATCCTGTGTTCCAATAATAGCGACAACATCTGCGATCATGTGGCCTTTTGCCATTTCGTCCATTGAGGCGATGTGGGCAAAGCCGGGGGCGCGAATTTTCAAACGATAGGGTTTATTGGCACCGTCGGAGACTAAATAAATGCCAAATTCTCCTTTGGGATGTTCGATTGCCGTATAGACTTCGCCTTCTGGCACACAGTAGCCTTCGCTAAAAAGTTTGAAATGGTGAATGAGGCCTTCCATGTCACCTTTCATGGTTTCACGCGGCGGCGGGGATATTTTATGGTCATTCACCATGACAGGGCCGGGGTTTTCGCGGAGCCAGTCAACACATTGTTTAATAATGCGATTGGATTGGCGGAATTCTTCTATGCGGACCAAGTAGCGATCATAGCAGTCGCCATTAACGCCCACCGGAATGTCAAAGTCTATTTTGTCATAGACTTCGTAAGGTTGTTTTTTGCGTAAGTCCCATTCTATGCCTGAGCCACGTAGCATCGGCCCTGAAAAGCCTAGTTGTAATGCCCGTTCTGGAGAAACGACTCCAATACCAACGGTGCGTTGTCTCCAAATGCGATTTTCGGTGAGTAGGGTTTCATATTCATCAACGTGTTTGGGAAAACGGTTGGTGAAGTCTTCGATAAAATCTAGCAAATTGCCTTGGCGATTTTCATTTAAGCGTTTGACTTCTTGCTCGTTATGCCATTTGGATGATTGATACTGTGGCATCCTGTCGGGTAAATCTCGATATACGCCCCCGGGACGATAATAGGCAGCATGTAACCGCGCACCCGACACCGCCTCATAACAGTCCATTAAATCTTCGCGTTCCCGAAACGCATATAGGAACATGGTCATCGCACCAATGTCTAGCCCATGACTGCCTATCCACAATAAGTGATTGAGAATACGGGTAATTTCGTCAAACATGACGCGGATATATTGGGCGCGAATGGGTGCTTCAATGCCGAGCAAACGTTCTATCGCCATCACATAAGCGTGTTCATTGCACATCATGGACACATAATCGAGTCTGTCCATGTAGGGCACGCTTTGATTAAACGGCTTAGTTTCGGCGAGTTTTTCTGTGGCGCGGTGCAATAGTCCAATGTGGGGATCGGCCCTTTCAATGACTTCACCGTCTAATTCCAACACTAAACGCAAGACACCATGCGCGGCCGGATGTTGGGGGCCAAAATTCATTGTGTAGTTGCGAATGTCAGGCATTCTGTTGTTCCTTTGTCTAAATCCCCCCCCCTAACCCCCTTTTTCTAACTTACTTTATCCACAAGTCTCCAAAATTAATAAATTTTTATTAAAACAATAATCAAAGTGACTCCGTCATTAACGGCTCACTGGAAACGGTTAAATATTTCTTATTTTCAATAACATACCTATTTATGGGTAAAGATTAGTTTTTCCAAGGGGGAATTGAGCGTTCTTTGTTCTAAGGAGGGAGGAATTGAACGCTATTCAAAAAAACGGCGTTTTAAGTTTAATTGACATAACGGTTATCGTGACGTATCACTCTTGGCACGAGTGTCCGAGGCTCAATACTCACCGGTTCATAGATAACCCGTTTCTTCTCAGGATCATAACGCATTTCGACATTGCCACTGAGTGGGAAATCTTTGCGGAAGGGGTGTCCTATAAATCCATAGTCAGTCAAAATGCGGCGCAAATCTGGATGGCCTTCAAATAAAATACCAAATAAATCAAAGGCTTCCCTTTCATACCAATTGGCCGAGCTCCAAAGACTTACCACGGAGTCTATGCGCGGTGGCTCGCCTTCGGCAAAAGCTCGCACACGTAGCCGTTGGTTATGTTTGATGGATAAGAAATGATATACAACGGCAAGGCGTGGTGAATCGATATCTTTTTTAGGCACGCCCTTGCTGACACCGCGACTAAAGCCGGTACTTGTGGCTTGCTTGGTTTCCCAATCAGCTTGTCCATATTGAGAATAATCAACGCCGCATAAGTCCATTAACTGGGAAAAGTAAAATCTATTACGTAATGCTTGACAGACATTGAAGACGTTTGCCGCCGACACTTCTAGTGTGAGTTCGTTGTAGGCTATGTCCGCCTTGAAGGGAATATCGGCAAATCGTTCCTGTAGTTCGGCACGTAGCGTTTCAAGAGAATTAGCCATATCAGTTAGGAGTTATCAGTTATCAGTTATATTTTTAAAAACGTGACCAAGAGTTTTGCCCTCAAACGCGGTATTTATGAGACTCGTAAAGGAAATTTCAGTCAAGTGAAATTTATAGGATATTTTTTAGAGACATGTCTACAAATGTGGATATTTTTAGGCCGACTATATAGTAACAGTACAACTGATTGGCGAAATTGAGGTATTTTTTATGTTAAATTAAGGGCCCTTGGGTTTTTATTTAGGCGTTCTTTGTACATAAACATTTGATTGATTTTCAGTTAAAATTTTAAAAAATACTTTTTAATCCGCCACTTAAGTAAAATTGGAGTCGATAGCATTAGCTATGGCTGGCTCCGCCCAAAGCTAAAGCTTTGGACGGAAAATACCGCGTTGTGCTTTAGGCCGCCCGGGCAATGGTATTGGTACGTCTAATTTTATTTTGTAGTTGCAGTATGCCGTACAACAAAGCTTCAGCGGTAGGCGGACAGCCAGGCACGTAAATATCAACCGGCACAATCCTATCACAGCCGCGCACTACGGAGTAAGAATAATGGTAGTAACCGCCGCCGTTAGCACAAGAACCCATAGAAATGACCCAACGTGGTTCGGGCATTTGGTCATACACCTTACGCAGCGCGGGCGCCATTTTATTGGTTAAGGTGCCCGCCACAATCATCACGTCGGATTGACGAGGGCTGGGCCTAAATACAATGCCAAAGCGATCAAGATCATAACGCGAGGCCCCCGCCTGCATCATTTCTACTGCACAGCAAGCTAAACCAAATGACATGGGCCACATTGAGCCTGTTCGCGCCCAATTAATGAGCTTATCCGCCTGAGTTGTGATAAAACCTTCTTGCAATACGCCTTCTACTCCCATTCTAGTGCTCCCTTTTTCCATTCATAGATAAAACCAATGACCAATATCGCCAAAAATATCATCATGGCGATAAACCCAAACACGCCAATGTCTTTGAATACCACCGCCCACGGGAATAGAAAGGCGATTTCTAAGTCAAAGATAATAAACAAAATGCCGACTAAATAATAACGCACATCAAACTTCATACGTGCATCTTCAAAGGCCTCAAAGCCACACTCATAAGGTGAATTTTTCTGAGGATATGGCTGACGTTTTCCCAAGAAAAAACCTAATATGGGCAAGGCCGCCCCTATTGCTAAGCCAATGATGATAAAAAGGAGTATAGGCAGATAATTTTCTAACATGGAAGAACCTTCTCAGTGACTTGTACTTGAGACGAGTCATTATAAGACAGAAATCGCTCAGCGCCAACGCACTCAAAATAATTTGGGGGCGTTTTCAATGAAAAAGGCCGGGCAGACATTTGTATAAGTCCGTTTTAAAAATCACCAACAGAGGAGAATTTTGGCGTTAAGAGTTTGATTGAAGTGGTAAAAAAGGAAGGTATCGATTGAATTTTCAAAAGACGCTTGAAAGGGGTTTTGCTTTGAGTGAGAAGTCAGGCGTTACGCTATAGATTATCAGAAGATTTGAGCTCCTTAGCGCAGCGTAATCAGCCCCTTATCCCCTTTTATCAAAGGGGAAAATTTTTTTCCCATTTCCCTTACATATTGTACAAAAGAAATGACCCGGCACGGGTCATTGAAAAGTCAAATGGTGCCGATGGCCAGACTCGAACTGGCACGGCCGAAGCCACCGCCCCCTCAAGACGGCGTGTCTACCAATTCCACCACATCGGCAAAGTTTAGTTTTACCCTCACTCCCCTTACTAATAATTAATAATTAATAATTAATAATTAATTGTTAATTAATAATTAATTGTTAATCGATAGAGGGGTGTGTGACTCTTGAGAGGGGGTGTCAAGAGCTATTATGTTCTGGCACAGCGAAGAACGAAGTGGACTTTTAAAACACACCCCGTTCATCCCTCTCCAGAGGGGACTTACCACGGTATGAGCCCCTCTTTTCCTGGGCTGCGGGTGTTTTTTTAGTCCAAATCCTAACCGTTTGCAGTATGAAGCTATTCGCTTTCCGCGCCTTCGTTGCGTCCATCAATTAATTAACAATTAACAATTAACGATTAACAATTAATTATTAGTACCGGGTGAGGGGTTAGGAACTTCACTGTCCTTATCCGCACTGGGCGAGGTTTGCACCGGTGGCAATTCACTATTGTCTTGGCTCGGTGCGCTTGGCGTTTCTGACTCCGAGGTTGGAGCCGGTTGCACCGTCTCTACCACACTTTTAGGCCGCTCAATGTGTTGCACAGAAAAATAGGCCAGTGTCAGACTCGTGATAAAAAACAGCGTCGCCAAAACACCCGTGGTACGGGTTAAAAAGTTTCCAGAGCCTTGACTGCCAAACACGGTTGATGACGCGCCACTACCAAAGGCAGCACCCGCATCGGCCCCTTTGCCATGTTGGATCAATATCAATCCAATCAATCCCACGCTGAGAAAGACGTGAAAAATTACTAATATCTCATGGAACATATCTTATGTTACCGGGCGGCCTGACAAATGGTTAAAAATTCATCGGCTTTTAAAGAAGCGCCACCAATCAAGCCACCATCAATATCTGGCATGGTAAACAATTCTGCAGCATTGCTGCCTTTCACACTGCCACCATACAATATTTGAAGATTTTCTGCAACCCCGGCATCCTGTTCAGCAATCCGTCCACGAATAAAGGCATGAACTTCTTGCGCTTGTTGGGGCGTTGCCGTTTTGCCGGTGCCAATCGCCCACACCGGTTCGTATGCTATCACAGATTTTGCCAAGGATGCTACCCCTTGTAAATTAATCACGGCATCCAATTGCCGCTTCACGACGTTTTCCATTTCACCGGCTTCGCGTTCTTCCAATAATTCACCTACACATAAAATAGGAATTAAGCGGGCCGATTGTGCTTTAGCAAATTTTTCAGCCACCCGCTCGTCGCTTTCACCGTATAAATTGCGTCGCTCTGAGTGGCCTACAATAACATATTTGCAGCCAAAATCCACTAACATAGTGGCGGCCAGTTCTCCCGTAAATGCGCCGGGGTTTTGATGAGAAATATTTTGCGCTCCCCAACCAATCACGGTATTTTCTAATAATTGTCTTGCCTGTTGCAAATAGACAAAGGGCGGACACACGGCCATCTCTGCATGTTGTATGCTGCCGATATTTTGTTTAAGACTATCAAGTAATGATTGGTTACTTTGAATGGAGCCATTCATTTTCCAATTGCCTACGACCAGTGATTGGCGCATTTTTATTATTCTCTCTATTTTTTTTTAAGCTTGTAAATCGTACTGATGACTAAATTTGAAAGGACAGGGATTATACAGATTTTTTTGCAAATGTCACTATGGGATAATTGGTAATGGGTAAGAGGTGGGGTGGTGAAAATTGTTACGAGAACGAAGAGAACGAAGATCACTCCATAAACGATTTGTGAACCGAAGCGAAGCGAAGCTAATTGTGAACCGAAGTAACTACGCTTTGCGTCGTTTACCGAAGCGAGCGCGAAGCGTAACGAAGCTTGCACTTTTGTCATTCCGAGTAGGGATGAGACATGACAGAAAAGTTTAGTTTGCGACCTTGTTCAGTATAATTGCTAATTGTGAACCGTAGCGAAGCTTTGCTAATTGTGAACCTTCGGTCTGCCTTGCTAATTATTACCAATGCGAATTAAGGGTTGAATTGAATATTATGAAATCAATGACTTATAAAAACGTCTTGATTGAAAGTCATTTTATAAGGTTTAAATTATTAATTTTTAATTTTTAATTCTTAATTCGCATTACCAATAACCGATTACCGCCGCAAAATCGCAATCCATCGCCACAAATTCAGCATACTTGCCAATGAACTCGCCACATAAGTCAACGCGCAAGCCGTGAGAATTCGCCGGGCTGCGCCTTGATCTTTGGCTGAAATATATTGGCCTTTTTCTAAAATGGGTAGCGCACGTTTAAAACTGGCATCCCATTCGACTGGCAAAGTCACAAAATGCACTACAACCGATGCGCCTAAACTCGCCAGCCCTGCCAAAAACATTAGCACGCCCGCGGCGGGAATACGCGCTATGATTGCAACAACCGGTATCATCATCATTAATCCGGCACCGATTTTTTCGGCCGTTTGGGCAATGCCTATTAATTTAGTGCGAGCGTGTAAAGGTTGGTAGCCGATATAATCCTGAACCGCATGTCCCACTTCATGGGCGGCCGTCACTACCGCCGTCAACGATTTGCCTTCCCAATTGGCTTGACTCAGGCGCACAGATTTTTCTATAGGGTCATAGTGATCGCCTAACTCGGTGACTTCTGTTTTGACCTCTGGCATATTCAATTGATTCAACAAATGTCGAGCCAGCTCGCCGCCCGTGCCGGGGAAATCCTCACGGTGCTTGCTATACTTAGTCAAAATTGTTTTTGCCCAAATTTTGGGGCCAAAAATCAGAGCCAATAACAGTAATAAAAGGATAAGAATGTGCATTTTTTCAGTTCTCAGTTATCAGTTATCAGTGAACAGTGAACAGTTCTCAGCTATCAACTATCAGTTATCAGTTATCAGTTATCACTTATAAACTTGAATCAGTGAGAAGTGTAACTGAAAAACTTGAATCACTGAGCACTGAAAAACTGAGCACTGAAAAACTGAGCATTTTGGGGTTGCTGGCAATGGCAGTGCCCCAGAATATTTTTTTACCGGCTCAATGGAGAAGAAATTAATGAAAAATCCGTTATTTAGTAAATTATTTCAGGGCTGTTATGGGCTAGAAGAATTCACCACTGAAATCTTAGCCGGCGTATTGCGTTCTAATCAAGCCTTGTTAGATAGCTTTGTCAACAAAGTATTGGGCATTGAAGGAGACAATTTCGTCGTAAACACTCAACACACTTACCAAGATTTAACCATAAACATGGTTTTTTCTAATGACGAGACTTTGTGTTTTCTGGAAAATACCGTGCAAGCGGTGGTAAAAGAACAAACGGCTCATATGGAAAAATGTCAAGCTTTCTTATTAGCCGAACAGCAAGAATACTCAAATGTCTATTTAAGATACTGTTCTAAATATTATGACGTGCAACCGATAAAAGGCATTGATTTTACCCAATTCCGTTGGACGGATGTCTGTACGTTTTTGGAGTCCTATTTAGAAAACCCTTTAGTGAGTGCATTTATTGACTTTATTGAGGAGAACAACATGAAAGGTATAACGGAACTGAATACGGATGACTTGGTTGCCATCTCTACATTGAGTGATACTCTCATGAAAATGGATGACTGCTTGGACTCAGTTGCCGCTCAATTTACCATGTTGTTCGGTTATCCCAGCCAAGGTGCGCCAAAAAAAACACTAGAACGTTTGAAACTGTTAGTCGAACTTAATTCATATCGCATGATGAAACAAGATATACTGTCAGGCGGGGGAGGATGGTCTGAGATAACGCTTTGTTTTGATTATGAAAAATTAACAGGCACTTCAACCCATTTAGCCGTCTGGTACTGGTGTGACAGAGCGCACAATCAATATGAACTCTTGCGAGATATCTTTAGGCAAAAAAAGCACATTTTTTCGATACAGCAAGGTTTTTTATTTGAAGAGAGGCCGATAGGCCTAAGAATCATTATTCAAAAACCGCTCACAGCCTTTGAAAAAGAACCCAATCAATTACAGGCTATCCACGACTGGTTTGTTAAAACGCTAAAGGTTTTTAGGAAGTTTGCCAACAAAACCCCTGAACTAAATTGGAACATTCCTCACTAATTCGAATTGAGTACAGCGAATTGCGCGGATAAGCGAATTTGCGCGTTGCCAAAAGTGGGCCAGGTTGTCGAATTGATAGGTACTGGTTTTGTTAATGGCCCACTAATGACGCGGATAAACGAATTGAGTACAGCAATTGAGTACAGCGAATTGCGCGGATAAGCGAATTTGCGCGTTACCAAAAGTGGGCCAGGCTGTCGAATTGATAGGGACTGATTTTGTTAATGGCCCACTAATTACGCGGATAAGCGAATTGAGTACAGCGAATTACGCGGATAAACGAATTGAGTACAGCGAATTACGCGGATAAGCGAATTTGTGCGATACCAAAAGTGGGCCAGGTTGTCGAATTGATAGGTACTGATTTTGTTAATGGCCCACTAATTGCGCGGATAAGCGAATTGAGTACAGCAATTGAGTACAGCGAATTGCGCGGATAAGCGAATTTGCGCGTTACCAAAAGTGGGCCAGGTTGTCGAATTGATAGGTACTGATTTTATTAATGGCCCACTAATTACGCAGATAAGCGAATTGAGTACAACAAATTACCTGTGACGGCCTTATTTATAAATTCGTTTATCGGCCCATAATTCGTTGTACTTAATTCGTTTATCCGCGTAATTCGTTGTACTTAATTCCTTTATCGGCCCATAATTCGTTGTACTTAATTCGTTTATCCGCGTAATTCGTTGTACTTAATTCGTTTATCGGCCCGTAATTCGTTGTACTTAATTCGTTTATCGGCCCGTAATTCGTTGTACTTAATTCGTTTATCCGCGTAATTCGTTGTACTTAATTCCTTTATCGGCCCATAATTCGTTGTACTTAATTCGTTTATCGGCCCATAATTCGTTGTACTTAATTCGTTTATCCGCGTAATTCGTTGTACTTAATTCGTTTATCGGCCCGTAATTCGTTGTACTATGGTGTTCACGATACCAGTGCCACCAACTTTAAAACAACTCAAATTCCCGACAATCAAAATGTAGCCAGTTACTACCATCCAACAAAGGCGTTTCGTGTGCTGATACTAATATCCCACAAGCAGTATATTTTCCTTTGCTTAAAACGGGTTGAATCTGGTAATTAAATATACGGAATGATTGTTGCCCATTAATTCCGATATTCTGTTGCCAGGGAGCTATCGCATTTGCGGCACTGATAATTTGCGGTTCGGTGATGGTAATGAAAAAACCTTCGGGCAAGATGATAGCTGCGTATAAATCGACTGTTTTCTGTCCATTTAATGCAATCTCAAATTGAAAGTTATCGCCATCTGTATAACGACTTTGATTTAATTCTACTGTGACAGTTGGGTTGTCGCCAGTTGGCGGTGGGCTATCGGTTGATTCTAAAGCACTGAGAATATTACCACCCGCATCATAAGTATAGTGGATGGTTTGTCCTGACGCATAGCTGACTTTGATAAGACGGTGGAGTTCGTCATAGGTGTAGTCGATAGCGTGGCTGAGTGTTGTTAGCATTAAACCTAAGATTGCTACGAGTGTTTTGGTATAACTGTTGTTGAGTGTGTTCATTGTTGTTGTCTTTGATTGAGTACAACGAATTGGTTAAGTGTTAAGTACAACGAATGACGGGCCGATAAACGAATTACGTGAGTACAGCGAATTACGCGGATAAACGAATTAAAAAAAATACTCATGCCTTCCCTTTCGTTTATAAACTGAGTACAGCGAATTGCGCGGATAAACGAATTAAAAAAAACACCTATGCCTTCCTTTTCGTTTATTTTTCAATTCGTTGTACTACCTGCTAATTTAGTTGATTCATTCTCTAAATTGAGTACAGCGAATTAAGAAATGAACGAATTAAAAAAAACACTCATGCCTTCCTTTTCGTTTATTTCTCAATTCGTTGTACTAAAGGCTAGTTCATTCTGTTAATTCTTTAATGATCTCGCTTCGCTCGTTACTGCGTTTCTGTCAATTCTGATTCAGACAATTGAATGGTGGGCAACAACGTTGGGCTGTGTGTTTGCCCTTTAATGAAAGCCGCAGAAACCGCGTTACAGGCGAATAAAGGGGTTTCTCAGCGTCGGGACGATACCAGTATGTAGGGTGGGTAGAGCGAACGCAAAACCCACTATTATCTATCTGAAAAGTGAAAAGATGGGGTTCGTACTTTACCAAAATTAATACGACTGTCTCACTTGAGTATTAGCAATTTTTACTAATAATCGTAAAGCCTTAGAAAAGCGAGATTTGATTAAATTCCAGCGAATAGAAAAATCATCATCTCCTTCAGGCAAAGTCCAAATACAATGCAAATGTTCAGGTAAAAGTACCCAAGCTTCAACGGTAAAAGGATAATTTTGCCGCGTTTTAGCAATGGCGTGATTCAATAAATGCCGTGCCATTTCATCATGAAACAAGTGTTGGCGGCGATAAGTGACCACGGTAAAGAAATAGGTTCCGCCCAATACATAAGCGCGGCGATAATTAGACATTGGGCCTCCGATTGTTATATTTTGTTGTCGGTTCCAAAATATTTTTTGTTGTTATTCCAAAAATAGTGGGATCTGAGTAGGGTGGGTAAGCGGGCGGCACGATATTTAATTTGAGCTATTTTCTATCCGCCCGCTTGCCCACCTAAGTGTTGGCGGCGATAAGTTAGATTTTGTTGCCGATTTCAAAATATTTTTTGTTGTTATTTCCAAAATGGTGGGCAAGCGGGCAGATAGATAGTGGATAAAGTCAAAGTTCGTGCCGCCCGCTTACCCACCCTACCTGGCTACCTGGCTGATTCAGACAATTGAGTGGTGGGCAACAAAAAAACGTTGCCCACCCTACCTGGCTAATTGCTCTTGGTTTATTGGGCGTGTAAGTTAGAAGTTTGGGGAATTTGAGGTTTTATTAGCTGTCAATGGTGGGGGCGCAACCAAAATATTTGCCCACACCTGACAGATGCACCATCAATCCATACACCGAATAAATGCAATGTGCGTGGGACGCATCCTACGCTCGCTTGCTTGTCCCATTGAAAGTTTTTCTTTTTGATACAGTAAAATGGCAATTTCTTGTAACAGTTCCTCTTCAGTCATGCGAGTAGAATAAACAATATTATCAGGTATAACAACACTCATAATGATTCCTTATGGTTTTCCATTTTTAAAATGATCAGCGTAATTATTTGATATTATTATGATTTTTTTTTAAGTTAGGAACATGCACAAAATAACTTCCACAATGTCGCATCAAACCTGACAGGTTTCCAAAACCTGGAAGAAAAGTTGTCGAAGTTATTTCATGCACGTTCCTTAATGGCATTTACGCGCCCAACGTGGGAAACTAAGTCACGCAGAAAATGCCATCACGACGCACCAGACTCATACTCTCTCCTGACGACACGCACTATCAATCCATACACCTTCGAGATGATCACGGATTTGTCAATCGCGGGCAAACTTCAACCTGAAATTCAGTATAACAGATTAACGCCATAAACAACCACTTGAACAATATCTTCATTGAAATCTCATCAAATCATCAACGTTTCCATAAAAAAAGAGCAACTAGTCAAACGACTAATTGCTCTTGGTTTCTTTTGGGAATTTGATGTTTTATTAGCTGTCAATGGTGGTGGGCGCAACCAAAATATTTGCCCACACCTGACAGACACACCATAAAGGAATACACCTCAGAAATGCAAGGTGCGCTCCCCGCACCCTACGCTTTGCTCGCTACACTTGCTCATTAAATCTTTTCATATAACTATCAAACAGTTCATCAATCTTCTGTGGTTCAGAGATTAGTGTCCCTCTTTCATCACGAAATTCTCTATTTGGATCGCCTTTGAAAGAAAGCCAATTAAAACTGGTGACAACAGCCAATTTTTTATCCGAAATGAGAATTTTAGCATGAGTATCGCCTAAACGCTTGAGATAAAAATTACTGTAACGATGCGCCAATCTTTGTATTTTTTCTTCTGTTTTAGCGTTTTTTTCGTCTTCTTCTCCTAAACCATATCCAATAAAAACTTTTACGTTGGCTTTAAGGAGTTTTTCAATTTGTCTAATCAGATTGCTATTAGTTGCACTTGCTCGAATCCAAGGCGAAATAATTAACAGACGTTCTTTGCTATCGTTTAGAACCTTTTCTAAAAGAGGACGATGTTCGTAAACTTCTAACCAACGTATAGGAACAGAACTTTGTTGCTTTTTGAGTTCTGCGATTTTACGTTGCAGTCCAACAATCTTTTGTTCTAAAGCAACCTTTTCCTCATCAGTTTGTACTTGTTCAATATTTTTTTGAACATTTTCTATTTGAGTTTGAACAGACGTAACTTCTGTTTTCAGCGTTTCACTTTTATCTAACGATTGCTTAACATCAGTTCCCAATTCTCGTTCAACAAGATGACGTGAATCACTAACTCGAAGTGATTCAAAAATACGATGTTTCTTGACTCCATTAGAATGAGCGAAAGCAGTCTCATGTTTTTCAGACAAAATACCATCAATGACAAATGCAACTTGAGGATCACCACCACCCTCTTTAGCTTTGTATATGAGTATTAACGCTGGTTGGTAAAGACGTTCTCGTCTATCAATGGCTTTTAAAGCCAGTAAATCTTGTTCTCGTTTTACCTTTCTTCTACTTTCACTTTCAATCTTTTCAATAATTCTATCCACCTCTATCAGGCTTAAATCGGATAATTCAGGCTTTTGGGTTTGACAAGGTGAAATCTCTATCATGCCTTGTTTTAATTCTCGCGGCTTTAACAAACTGGATTCTAAATGTTGCCCATACCAATGTGGATGCCATAAAAGCCCGTCGAAATGAATAGTAAACGTTCTTGCCTGCGGCACAACTATTTTGAGATTACGAAGCGTCCTTTCCCCTTTCAGGGTGAGTTTCCAAACCTGTTTTGAAGAAGGATCAGGTGCTATCAGATCGATATCTTCACTGGTTCTCAGATTAATTATTGCCTCTCTGACAAGAACAAACTCCAAGCCCAGCAAACCGCCAATTTCTTGTTCTGAAGATAAGCCCGCTTTGATTGTCTTTAAAACAAACTCTTCTATCGGCGGAATTGATTTATGCAGTTGAATTAAAGCATGAACCGTGATTTTGTATACAGGTAAACCGACTTTTCTCCAACTGACAAGATCATACCCTGCCCGATTATCGTAGCGACGTGCAATTTCTTCGGGACGTTGTTTTGCCAGTTTTTCTGATTCGTCGGCAACCATTGGTTCCGCGTTTTCTAAATTCATTATGTTTCCTTAACCTGACAATTTTTAGGATGATTTTCAATATAATCTAAAACCTTATGCAAAGGGTTCTCAAGAGGGAGTGTTCTACAAAAAAAATGATCTCCTACGATCACTAATCCAACTTGCCCCCTAGATAAAGCAACATTCAATCGTTCTACATCGCGTAAAAAACCAACTTTGCCTTCTTTGTTAGAACGTGTCACAGAATAGATAGCAATGTTGGCTTCACGTCCTTGAAAAGCATCAACTGTATTGCACTCAATTGTCAATGCTTGCCCATTTTTGATTTCAGCATCAAGTTTACGATTAATTAAACTCACTTGCGCTGAATATCCGGTTAATATAGCGACGCTATAACGTTTACCCGCTTTTACAGCAACTTGGTTGAGCTGCTTTAAGAATTGAACAATAATGTTAACTTCACAAGCATTATTATAAGTTTTTCCGTCGGCTTTATTAACCGATTGTTCATTCCGATTAGGAAGTCTCGTGGTAGTCAACCAAGTTACCGATTGCGGTAAAATTTCAAGTAGCGTTTCGTCTGTGTCACTTTTTGAACTTTGTAACTCCCCTTCATAAAAGCAGTCGCTAATCAAATCGCCAATGGGTTTTACCATGCGGTGCTGAATTTTTAGCATTTTGCTATGACTTTCTGGCAACTTTTTAAGCAGGTAATCAAATAACGTTTCAATATCGCTTTGATCCAGATCATAGTGGCTTAAAAAACCAGTATCCCTACTCGCTTCATCTTTGAAAGGGGGTAATTGCTTGGGATCGCCCACTAATATCCAACGCCGAGCGCGAGAAATAGGCACTAATACTTCTGTGGCGGTTGCTTTTGAAGCCTCGTCAACAATACAAAGATCAAAATCTATATCCTGAATTTCTTTAGGAATACCTATGCAAGTACCAGCAACAACTTGTGAGCGTTTAAGCAAAGGCACATTAAATTTGTCACTCCGCCCAAACTGTTCAAACCACTCTACTTGAAGGCTAAGTCGTTGTTGCAGCATTTTCATCTTTGGTTCGCTCAAATCGACAAGCTTGTTGATTTCTTCTTCAATTGTTTCAAGCGTGAATTGTCCACGTTTCTTGGCTTTAATTCCCAATTTTTCATAAATTTCTGTCCTTTCCTTCTTGCTTGAGTTTGCTTCTTTCTTGAAATCCGCAATTTCTCTTTCAAGAGACTGAATTTCTGAAACCGTTTCCGGGGGCAATTTTGCTCTTTTCTTTGATTGACCAGATTGAGGGCGAATGGTATTTAACTGTTCTTCTTGAACAGCTCTTTTTTCTATAAAAGTCGCTATTTTTGAAGATAAATCCTTGATTTGTAACCATAAAATGGCTGTTTTTGTGTTTTCAATATCTTGTTTAGACAAGCCTTGTTGTGTCGCCCATTCAGTTAAAAATTGCTCTCCATTTTCAACAACTTGTTTTTGCCATTGATGCCTTTGTTCATCTAACATGAGGGCATGAATATTTTCAGCAACCTTTTCATGGTTGCCAATTCTCACTAACTTTAACTCGCGATTTTCTTGAATACGCTCTAATGCGTTATCCAACGCAACATGGGTTTGTGAACTGAGTAAAATTCGCGTTTCAGGATTTTTTTGTAATGTTTTTAGGATCACCTCCGTAATCATTCTCGTTTTACCAGTCCCGGGAGGCCCCTGCACAATTAAAAAATCTTGTGTTCCGAGTGCTGTTTGTACAACCTCTTGTTGTGACTCATCAAGTTGTTGAACAAACTGTATATCTTCTACTGTCGTTGGAGTAGCCACTTTTTGTGGTTCAACAAGTAAAAGGCGTAGATCATCACGCACCGCACGATCAAACTTAATCGCATCCAACGCTGTTTTTTGGCGATTGAGCGCGATTTCCGCTGCCTTAACGTCGAACAATAAGCGGCCCTTTTGTGGTAGGGGTTCATCGGTATTGATGTTTTTTATATAGAGAATTAAGGTTTGATTTTCTTTATTAACTTCCTCAACATCTCCGCGTATTAAACTAAATCTCTTGTCACCGGTCGTGACATGTCGTGGTTGTCCGGCGATATCTTCTTCCGGCAACTCTGACAATTGAAAGGTGGCACGATTTTTATCAACGTCAACTTTTGTATATTTAAGCGGTTTCTCGCGTTTTTTCTCCCAATCCAATTTGGCTCTCAGAATATCTCCCCAAGTTCGGAATAAACGCTGCTTTTCTGCGTCTGCTCTTTTATACTTTAAGTTAGCATCGTTAGTTTCCACCTCATTTTGAAGGTTTCGGATAACATCTTCACCTTCACTGGTACTCAATGGTTTTCCAATCTTAAACTGATATGTTTGAGGACACCAAGCATATTCACGGTTTTTTTCAAGCAAAGCACTAGAAAAAGGATTAGCGTTAAGGATAACCAAGTGATTTGAAGTTCTCGAATCTACCTTAACATGATAACTGTAATTTGCACCAGAAATACTATAATGAAATTCTTCAGCCTTAGCCTTTCTATAAACCTCAATACCGCAAACAGCATTCAGATCGTCAGAAATAATGGTTTCAATTTCATCTTCTGATGAGATATGAAGTACATTCTGAAGATTATTCAATACCTTATTAGTCAAAATAAGATAACAAGTGTATTGTTCAGTGACTTCTAAACGTTGCCCTTGAACTGCTTTTAGTTGAGCGAGTAAGACTTCAGCGTTTTGTTGACGCTCTTCAGGGTTATTTGAAACCGCCTGTTCAATAATTTGAATCACTTTTTCAGGCGCATTAAACTCAGCGAGTGCTTTAGGAATATCATCGTAATCAGTCAGATTAACTTTCGTTAAAGACTTCAATACGACAACACCAAAACTAAAAACATCACGAGTATAGCTATATGAACCATCATCCTCTTCTTTTGGCGTAAAAGGGCGGTGTCCATACTGCATCAAAGTGATAGTTGGCTGAAAAAATCTTTTAATCTTAGAAATACCAAAGTCAGCCAGTTTTGGTTTACCTTCACTATCAATTAGGATATTACTCGGACCAATATCACGGTGAACACATGTACGGGCGTGAGAAAATGCCATCGCTTCTAAAAGAGGACAAGCTATCCTTTCCCAAAACGAGTCCCACTCTGTCGATGGAAATTCTTTTAAAAATGTTGATAAATCCTTTTCCATCCATTCGAGGACAAGGAAATAATGTTCAGTGTCTTTATCAATTCCGGCATCAAAGAGTTTGACAATATTAGGATGTTCTAACTCTTTGAAAGCTTGTGTTTCACGCCGAAAAGATTCAGCTATAACATCGTCTTCGATACTTCCATGTCTAAATAGTTTTACGGCAACGCGCTTTTGATCATTTTCCATGTCGGTTGCACTATAAACTTCCGCCATACCACCTACTGAGTGCGGTTTTTTGAAAAGAACGTAACGTTCATTGATAATTAGCATTATTTAATTTTCTTTGTTATTTAACGTATATAATGTTGGTAGCCAAGTATAACTTAATTTAAGAGTTAAGTGTTTTATCATATAGTTGGGTCGTATTACAACATCAACTGCCTAATTATACGCCTACCTCCTATAAACCGCGTAAAATATAGGTGTATATTTTAATAATGGGGGCCAATACTTTAATTATCAAGCCAGGTAGGGTGGGCAAACACAAATCAATTAATTTGATAATGCCCGTAACCGTTTGCTGGCCCCATTCATTTGATTTCAAGCAGCTTGAGCGGTGGGCTACCCGGCTATAAATGTCGTGATGGAGTCCAAAGCTTCAGCTTTAGGGGGGCCCCTTGCCAAAAGCTAAAGCTTTTGGACTCCAAAATCACTACTTATTTAGGACTACCAAAATGACAAACCAAATCCATAAAAATATAATTCCGCCTATCCATAAACGGAAATTTTGTGCCTCCTTATATTAAGAAACTCGAACATGTCAGTTTTTAGTCGAAAAGGGGAACCATAAAGGATTGCCCCTACATTGTATATAACTCAATGTTCAAGTTTTTTTTTAAACCATTTATAACTACAGGGATTACTTATAATAAAGGATTAGGTTGCACCAAACTCAAAAGTCAAAATGTCGTTCCGTTTCACCTCGACATGAATGAGGCTAAGACTTATTCACTCACAGCTTGGGAAGATTTATCCTTTATTATAAGCCATCGCTTTCCGTTATACCGAAGTAAAAAAAACTTGAACATCGAGTATAAGGAATTTATAATCACTCAATCGGCTTTTCGATACACATTGATTTATCACGTTTTATAAAAGTGTCACTAATACAAAATTATTAATAAAAACAATGAGTTAGCATACGCTCACTCGCTTTGATTAAAACGAGCACCTCAAGTTATTCAATACCTTCACCAATTTAAAATTTCGGCTAATGGCACGCACGATAGCAAAGACACATCGAATATTGTCTGAATCAGAATTTTCAGAATTTAAGAATTTGATCTCCGCTGCGCTCCGTTACTTCGTTTCAGAATTTTCAATCAGAATTATGGAGTTAAAAAGCGTTATTCTGTGAATTCTTAAATTCTGTTAATTCTGATTCAGACAAAAAAATGTCTATCGTGCGTGCCATTAAAATTTAAGCCACTTTTAAAAAAAAAAGCAAATTTTTATTTCTAATAAAATCAATCGGTTAAAAAATTATCATTTCTCAGAATTTCTGATATTGATAATTTGGCAAAGATATTGGTTACTATAAATCCGCATCGATATACAATCCCTGTCGTTATGTTTTAGGTAATGAAAAAACATCAATGACTTAAAACGCCTCACAATCCATCCGTTCATTCCCAGAAGCCCAAGTACTAAATATTAAGGGCTGAGCAAGCGTAGGGTGTATCGCGGAGCAAAATACACCAAATATCATCCATTTAAAAAATGTCGTTCCATGTTTGGTGCATGACGCTATCGCTTATGCACCCTACAAATGACAATTTATCAATCAAATATATACGGCTTACGAGTTAGAGCAATTGCACCCTACAAATGACAATTTATCAATCAAATATATACGGCTTACGAGTTTTATTAGACGACGTTTAAAAAAAATATGGGGTTCAATCTAAATGACTTGATGATCACGTTTTTTGTCAATCGATGTTTAAAGAAATATCATTTGAGACACTTTCAATAAATAATATTAAAAATCAAAGAGTTGTATATTTTAACACGAAAAAAATAGAGCGATGCGATGCCAAATCACATCAAAAACTTGAACCTTGAGAATTCACAAAAAATTTCCCATACCTTTATATAGACGTGGTTGGAAAAAAATGTGAGGGTTAATTAAAAAAATTTTCCTAAACGAAATCACAAAAAAATGGATGGCATTTTTTCCCGCACGGTTCATTAGCTAACTATTAGACGACGTTTAAAAAAATATAGGGTTCAATCTAAATGACTTGATGATCACGTTTTTTGTCAATCGATGTTTAAAGAAATATCATTTGAGACACTTTCAATAAATAATATTAAAAATCAAAGAGTTGTATATTTTAACACGAAAAAAATAGAGCGATGCGATGCCAAATCACATCAAAAACTTGAACCTTGAGAATTCACAAAAAATTTCCCATACCTTTATATAGACGTGGTTGGAAAAAAATGTGAGGGTTAATTAGCCCAAGTTGTTCGCATGTTTGACTTAGACGTAGCCGCGACAAAAATGTGAGGCTTAATTCACTTAAATTTTTCTGAACACTTGGATAAACGAATTGAGTACAGCGAATTACGCGGATAAGCGAATTTGCGCGTTACCAAAAGTGGGCCAGGTTGTCGAATTGAGAGGTGCTGATTTTGTTAATGGCCCACTAATTACGGGCCGATAAGCAAGCGAATTGAGTACAGCGAATTACGCGGATAAGCGAATTTGTGCGATACCAAAAGTGGGCCAGGTTGTCGAATTGATAGGTACTGATTTTGTTAATGGCCCACTAATGACGCGGATAAGCGAATTGAGTACAGCAATTGAGTACAGCGAATTACGCGGATAAGCGAATTTGTGCGATACCAAAAGTGGGCCAGGTTGTCGAATTGATAGGTACTTATTTTGTTAATGGCCCACTAATTACGGGCCGATAAGCGAATTGAGTACAACTAATTACCTGTGACGGCCTTATTTATAAATTCGTTGATTTCTCAATTAGTTGTACTTAGAGAGCCAAGCACTTAAAATTCGTTGATTTCTCAATCAAAGTACTTAGAGAGCCAAGTACTTAAAATTCGTTTATCCGCGTAATTAGTTGTACTTAATTGCCCAAGATAAATCTTGGACTCCTAGTAAATCTTGGATTAAATTCGTTTATCCGCGTAATTAGTTGTACTTAGTCGCGTAATTAGTTGTACTTAATTGCCCAAGATAAATCTTGGACTCCTAGTAAATCTTGGATTAAATTCGTTTATCCGCGTAATTAGTTGTACTTAGTTGTATCGGCCCCTGGATTTTTCTCACGATTGATTTTCCTCCTCATCAATGGTTTCTTCTTGGCTAGGCGTGCTTTCGGGTGACTTTTTTATGGTGGCAGAAATAGGAAAATCGATATCATTGTAAATTATCGCACCATCTTCCAAACGATAGCCGAACCATATCTCTAGTGTGCCACTGATCGATAATTCACCAGTATAGATATCCACCGCTTGTGTCTCAGATAAACTGACATTGTGCTTAAACGCGACGATTGACGCTATTTCTCCATCCCATTCGATTAGTTCTCCATGACTATTAAGCAGATAAACAAATTGCTCATTTGGCGCGTGGTATGGAGAAGGAATATGCCTTGCCGCGACAATAATGTCGGCCAGTTTCCCAATATGGTCACTGTCCGGCTTGATGAGGCCTTGAATAGAAACAATGTCATCGAATTGCAGGTTTTCTTCAAAACGTCCCTCGACTAAAATACCGCCCAGAAAATCAGCCTTCGTTTCCAATGATTGGCCGGAAGCATTGATAGCTTGAGCTTCGCCTAACTCAGGCGGATAAAGTGTCACCGAAATAGGATGGTCAATATTGGCGACAATCGTGCCATCTTTTAACCGATAACCGAACCATATATCCAGTGTGCCAGTGGTTGCTGGTTGACCAGTATAGATATTCACAACCTGTGTTTTCGATAAAGTAATATTACGCGTGAACGCGACTATTGAGGCCGGTGTTCCGTCCCATGGTAGGAATTCTCCTTGATTATCACGCAGATAAAACAATTGCATATTGCTGTAGAGAAAAGGGATGTAGCCGGCGATCACAAAAACATCCGCGGTTTCTCCAATATGCTCATTGTCAGGCGTGATGATACCCTGAATAAAAAGCAGATCATCGGGTTGCAGTTTGTCTTTAGCAATATTGCTGACGATTGAAATATCGCCCATAAATTGACTCATCGTTTTGACGGGTTGGCCCGAAGCATCGAAGGCTTGGCCGTTGCCTAAGTTTGGCAAAACCGGGATTGAATCAGTAACAAATACCTTGGTGCTTGCCAATAGAGTACTATCAGCACTTGAATGGGCGATGATGAGATAACTGCCCAACGTATCCGCCTTTAAGCGCGTACTTGCTTGTCCATTTTTATCAGTGATCGCGCTGATGGGTTTTAATTCGCTGGTTTTGTCTAATTCAGGTGGCACTAGGGTAAAAAAAATCGCAGTGTCTTTGATAGCATGACCAAACGCATCCGTCAGTTGAAATTGGAGGTTTTCAGAGTGTTGCCCAACCTGAATGACTTGATTGGCACCGTCTGTTATGGTCAATGTCGTAGCCTGGCCCACAATCACTGTCACCTCAGTGCTGGCCGATTGGGTTTTATCGGTCGCCAACGTGGCCGTTAGCGTGTAAGTTCCTATTTTTTCTAGTGATTTAATCTGAGTGATGACTTCGCCAGTACTCTCCGTGTCGGCGGTGTTTTCTGATAAAGCCTCGGCAATCGGATCGCCGGTTGAATCGGTTAAACTGAAATTCACTGTGGCACCACTGGTAGGATTACCTAGCTCATCGACCACTTTAAAGCTTACCGGTTCGGAAAGTGAACCCGCTGACAGGATTTGATTGTCCCCATCCGAGACACTGATGGCCGCTAAGGCGGGGAGTCCTAGTGAGATTAAGAGACTAAAAAGCCAAATTCGCATTGTTGAAAACCTCTTATTTCATGAATGAGAAATCCGATTTATTAAAGTTAACTGAGTACAACTAATTACGCGGATAAACGAATTAGGGTTAACTGAGTAGTAGTACAGCGAATTACGCGGATAAGCGAATTAGGGTTATCTTTAACTGAGTACAGCGAATTACGCGGATAAACGAATTAGGGTTAACTGAGTAGTAGTACAGCGAATTACGCGGATAAGCGAATTAGAACTTCACTTTATCTGCCCCCTTGCTCCAAATCCCTTACCTAAAGTGGGCCAGGGTGAGGCTGAACACAGAGCAGGTTTTGGCATTTATAGACATCTACAGAAAATATTTGGCACATCTTCTTGTGAATTGATTTTTCGGCAATGTCTATATTCAGAAAAATAACGTCATCCGTTGAACTTATCACAATCCCTTGTACCAACCATAATCCATCTAATCCGTTAATCCACGTCATCCGTTGTACTTCTCCTCTTCGGCAATGTCTATATAAGTAGGTACGCATAAATATTTAGACGTCCAAGATAAATCTTGGACTCCGGATATTTAGGCGTCCAAGATAAATCTTGGACTCCGGATAAATCTTGGACTCCGGATAAATCTTGACTCCGGATAAATCTTGGACTCCGGATAAATCTTGGACTCCGGATAAATCTTGGACTCCGGATAAATTTTGGACTCCGGATAAATTTTGAGAAATCCGATTTGTTCGTCAACAAATCGGATTCATTTTGATGTTTCAGAAGAGGTTGTTTCTGAGGTTACTGAACTGTTCTGGAGTCCAAGTTAACCCATTGGCTATGCGTTCTTGCTTTTCTGCTTCCCACTGGGTGATTGCCTTCATCACGTTGTTCATCTGGGCGGTTAGCCCGGCATTATGCCAGTTGTTGAGCCGAGAGGATGAAGAAGGCAAAGGCCTTGAGGAACCATTGAATTTCGCCACATCCTCACTGAGCTGATTCAGATCATCTTGCGTCATTCTGACTCCTCTTTCTAAACCTTCACGCTTCTGGGTTTCCCACTGGGAAATCCCTTTTCTCACGAAGGGCGTGAACAGGCGGGAGGCGATATTCACCTGCAATTCCAAGAACCTCGTCGGAGAGGGCGATAATTTAGCCAGTTGTTCAATGGGATTGTTGAGTGCATAAGCAGAAACTCTGGCATTGGGTTCCAATGTTGTCCATCGCCCAGTCTCCGCATCATACTCTCTGACTCCAAAACGGACTAATCCAGTATCCGCGTCGTAAAGCCCACCGGCAAAGCCAAACGGTTGGAATCCGGGTTGTGTATCTTGGGTGACTTTGCCAAAGACGTCATAGTCCAAGCGTTGCACTACGGTGCCATCATGGATATCAACGACTAATCGTGGGCTGCCCAACGGATCACTTAATATCCGGTAAATCTTGTCCTCCTTGATCAGGTAATCCGGGACGTTGGTTTTGGAACCGTAGACAAATCGTGTTCTCACATTGCCACTGGTATCGAGTTCCGCAATCGGATTCTGAGAACCTTGGTATAAAAAGCCTTGCGTCAATTCGCCATCAACGAGTTTAGCAATGCGGCGATCTTTACCGTCAATGAGGTACTCAATTTGTTTGTCAGGCAGTTTGACGGTTCGGAGATTGCTAAACACATCGTACTCGTATTCCGTAATGGCCCCCGCTTGGTTTTTACGAAGGAGTTCGCCATTGGCGCTGTACTCGTAAGTCGTTTCACCATACTCGGTTAAACGTTGTTGTGCATCATACTGGCCCTCAACAAAGCCGTCGGCTGTGTCAGCACTTAGGCGGTTGTCGTTGCTGTCATAGCGGTAGTATTGTTCGGTGAGGATACCGTCTTCTGACTCTTCTGACACTTCCGATAAACGCCCGGCTTGGTCATACTTATAACTATAGGTGATCTTTTCACCGGCTAGGGTTTCGGTTTTTTCGGTGATTCGGCCCCCTTTGTCGTAGCGGTATTCAACATGGTAAAGCGTTTCCTTGTTATGGGTCGCCGTTTCAGTCTTGATTTCACCAAAACCGTTATGGGTGCGCTGGGTGCTGAGTGAACCTAATTGGGTTACCATCAGTAAGCCATTTGGGCCGAAATACAGTTTTAAGAAACCCGCTTCAATCAGCAAACCATCAGCATCATAGTGGTAATTAACCGTGTGACTCCCGTTAATACGGGTGGCGATCACCTGAAAATACTCATCGTAAGTGTTTGTCACCCGTCCAATCATGTTGCCACTGCCCGATGTCTCTGATAATGGCAAGAAGCCATCGTAGCTATAGTTTAGCGTACTGTTGTCGGGACTGAGCAGGATTCTGCTGATATTGCGTTTGCTATCATAGACATAGCTTTTTTCGCCGTTCGGGAACTTAATCGTGTTTAAACGACCATTCACGTCATCATAGAGCAAGTCAACGGTTTTCTCATTTGGACGTATGATCTGAGTCAGTTGTTGATCCTTATTGTATTCATAGCGCGTCTGTTGTTCCGGCGACTCAGGTGTCTGTTGCTCTTTTGGTAAGTTGACTTCGGTGTAGTCAAACGTCTGCGTCGGGCGGCCAGGTGAGGTTATCTCGGTGAGATTGCTATTCTCATCATAGCCATACTTGATTTCGCGCCCATCTGCCAAGACGATGGTAGAGACTCGATTAGCCTTGTCATAAGAAAATTTCACTTGACGGCCTAACGCATCGGTTATCTGACTAATCGAATTGGTGTTGTTATAACTAATCTGAGTGGTTCTGGCTTCGGCCCCGTCACCGACTTGGATTTCGGTCAGACGGCCTTGGCTATCATATTGGTAATGAACATCCTCTAAGCCAGGATTCTGTTCTTTAATCACTCGCCCGTTGTCGTCCAGGTGCGAAACTGTTTGTCTATCTTCGGCACTGGTTGTGGTAATCTTCTTGTTGACTACCTCATAAACGCTGGTGCTGGTGCGCCCATTGATGGTCACCGTTTCAGTCAGTTTGGTCAGACTCAATGGGTCATTTTCATCGGCCAGTTCTGGGATACGTTCCGTGGTAGTCGTTGAAACTAAACCATTGGGTGTCTTTATCGTCAAACGCTCTGGCAATGTTGATTGCATTTGAAAGCGTTGTTCTGGCCTTTGTTGGAGACTGATTTCGGTACCATCGGCCCGTTCAATGCTTAGAGTGACTTTTTGGTTGTCCTCCGTTTGTTGAGTGATCGTGGTTTGTGTGCCATCTGGGGCAGTATTCACTTGCTTCAAGGTACCGTCTTCCAACTTGGTTATCTCGGCACGGGATTCACGGCCTTCTTCGCTGGTCAGCGTCACGGTATAACCGTTGTTTTCAGGATTTTGTTCTAACTTCCAACCGCCCTCGGCCGGATCGGTGTTTTCAACAAATAAGCCGTTGTCATTGTGTTGGTACGTTGTGACATTGCCGCGTGGATCAGTATATTCCGTTAACAATCCATCTTTTTCGGTGTAAAGCATTTGATGAACTTCATTCAACGGATTTCTGACCGATGCAAGATAGCCGTTGGTATCCAAGCTCAGTTCTGTGCGTTGTCCAGAAGGTGCGATAATCGCCAATGGGTTGTCATTAGCATCGCGTTCAATGCGGGTTAGGTTGCCATCAATGTCCGTTATTTCGATTAAATAGCCGTTTGAATAAGCAAACTCGTAGATCGTTTTGCCGGTGAGGCTGTCTAGGGTACGCAGATGCGTCCCGGTTTTGTTAAATTCGTAGACGACGCCACCGTCTTCGGACGCAATCAGGATGTTGTCCTCTCTTTTTAAGGGCGCAACCTGCCGTTGTCGGCCATCACCTCGGTGTAACACTTCGTCATTGGGGTCATAAGTGTGGTGAATGTCTAGCGTCCATCCGCCTAGCCCAAAAGCGCGTGGAATCCAGGCCCCAAGATTGATCGTGTATTCTTGCCAGCCGGTGACTTCTTGCCGTGCTGGAATACCCAGGCTGATACCGTCCGTGACGTTGATACATCCGAAACTGCCTCTTTCGTCATTCGGCGCAGTGGTGCCGGTTTCAGTGCATTGGACAACCCCACTGTCAATCAGGGCTTGACTGACTTCGGGTGGCACTTCATAGATACCTTCATAGACATAGCCAATACGCACGGTTGCTTCATGACGGCCTTTACCCTGTAAGGGACGTCCATAAGCGTCTTTGCCATCCCATTCGTAGGTGTAATTTTGGGTATCTAATGGGCCTACCGGCTTATCCAACGGGTTATCGGAGAAAACTTGGCTGATTTTCTGTCCGGCGATACTCACTTCTAGCAGGATGCGTTTAGGTGTTTGCACCTCGGCATCTTGCAACGGAATGTTGACTTGGTAATTCGCAGTACGGCCGTGTGTGCGATTGCTGCGATAGTTTAAGTTAAAAGGTACGCCAGTCATCGGAATGGCCTTTTTTAAAACCTGGCTCTCGGCGTCAATGGTGCAGCCTGAACAGAGCGTGGGATTTTCAGCGACTTCGTTGGCCGTTGGCGTAAGGGTTCCCGGTTTGACGGCCGGTTTAGGCGGTGTTCTCAGCGGCCAGTTGAGATCATAGTTGCCTAATTGATTCACTTCTATTCGCAAGAACTCGCTCTCTGCTTGGAACTGCTTGGCGATTTCTTGCTTTTCAGCCGGCGTGATGCCTAATTCGTCATCGGGTAGTCCGTCGCCATTGGTATCTATATTGGCGATCCCATTGTCGGTATTCAGCACTTTAATCACGCGCCCGTCGGCCGAGGGTACCCATCCGCTGTCGCTGTTTTCGTCTAGTCGTCCCACCGGAACGGTGCTACCGACTGGAAAACCGAGGAAATTGGTCAGATAGAACGGTATCATCCGATTAAATTGCACGTCGGTTCTGCGGTTGGCACTGATATTGACGGCATAAGTGTAACCGGTGTTTGGTGGCAACGGTGTTGGCATTGCGGCTAAGTCATTGTCATCGATGGTGTATTCGGTGATTTGGACTTCAAAGGTCTCTAGTCGCGTTCCATCAGACAAGGTGGCGAGGGTTCCTTGTGGAAAGAACATCGTCGCTTGTCGGGACGGCCGATTGATATCTGGGTAAAGTTCAATAGTCGATGCGACTTCTGGCCCTTGTGCGATCTGCATGGGTTGCGTATTTGCGTTACTGAGATCGATGTCTTGTCCTTGGGGCCATTCTCTAGGAATCATCACAACATCCTCAGCCCAGAAGAACCCTTTTGGTTGGGTGTCTAGTTGACGTTGTGCCGATAAGTAACCCGGTTTGGTGTATTTGAGGGTGAATGATTCGCCACCGTTCACCACTAGGGAGAAGGTACCATCGTTCTGGGTGCGCGTTTGACCAAATTCTGGGTGGTTTTGGAGCGTGATAGTGACTTCTGTGAGTGGCTGTTTGTCGCGGTTAGTCACTTTGCCTCGCAAAACGGCCAGTTTGTCTGGATCAATGGTGCCCGGCTCAACGTCCGTTTGAATCGGAGTTTTGTTCGGATCATCAGCGTTGTAGAGAAAATCAGCAATAGTCTCTGGTGTACTGATTTCGGTATTGGATAGCGGCTCTGCTACCACGTCTTCTATTTCTTTGAAGAAAGAGTAGAGCGTTTGCTGTGTTCCGTTCGGATAGGTGATTTCATAGTCATTAATCCCATCGCCATTGGGATCGTTAATTGGGGTTAAAATGAGAAAGCCGTTGGACGGTGTACCAGGCCGGATTTCGGCTGCTAATTCCCCTTGATAGGTTTTGCCTTCAAAGGTGAAAAACACGCCGTCGGCATTGATCACAATTGCTTCGGCGCCAAAGCTTTCAAAATAGCGTCTTAACGCACCTAATGCAGAATCGGTGCCGGTACCAAAGTAGTAGAAGAGTTGTTGATCACCACTCGGGTAGGCGATTAATACGTCTTCAAGACCGTCGTTATTGGCATCTCCAATTGGGTTAGCCAGAAGGTTGTCACCAGGCGATGTTCCCTGAGTGATTTGTTCTGCGAGCAAACCGCTATGCGTTTCTCCGGCAATGACAAAAGAGAGTAGCCGGTTTTCTAAGTTGACCGATTCTGCTCCTAGTCCTGTTAAAAAGACGGTTAACGCGTCTTGGTTAGAAAGAATCACTCTGATGGTTTGTTGGGTACTGTGGGTACCACCTAAATTATCAGTTATTGTCAACGTTATTTGATACTGGCCAGGTTGACTGTAAGTGATTGATGAGGTGGCCCCCGCTGGAATGGGCTGTCCATCACTGCTTTGCCATTCATACTTGGTGAGATTCCCGCCACTATAAGCGGTAGACGAAGAACCATCTAGGGCCACTGTCAAAGAAGCTTCGCCTGATAAGGGCGTAACAACGGCACGGGCGATGGGTGGTGGTGGCACGGAAATCGTAATAGTTTGTGACGTGCTATGAACCGCGCCTAAATTATCAGTCACAGTCAATGTGAGGGTATAAGTCCCTGCTTGAACGTAAGTGACTGAAGAAGTGGCACCTGGTGGAATAGTTTGTCCATCATCACTTTGCCATTGATAACTCGTGAGACTACCTCCTCCACAATAAGCCGTGGATGAAGAAGCATCAAGATTGACAGCCTGATGAACAAAGCCTGACTCCGGCACTGTGAAACGGGCTATCGGAGCCGTTGGAACAGTGGTGCGACTCACAGGATTGGAAAACGTGACGACATTCCCGCCCGACTCGACAAATCTTGCCTGAATTTTGTCAGTCCCGGCACATTCACCGACCGTGTAACTGAAAACCGCTTGTCCATTGGCATCGGTTACGGCCGTTCCAGTAGAACCTACACTTGGACCTTCAAAAACATTGAAGATCATATTTTGATTGGGCACTGGATTTCCCGCTTTGTTGACTGCTGTGACAGAAACGGTATGAGTCGTACCCGCAAGACTCTCTACATTATCTGGTCCAAGGATGAATTCCTCACTCATGATCGCCGTATAAGGTTGATCAGGCGTACCAAAGGTGCTGAATGTTCCGACTTCATCTTCCGCAGACAGGTAATATTGTATGCCATTGGAAGTCACAACCTCGCCCGGAATAGTGGCTGTGAACTGAACATTGGGTTGTTCAAACGTCTGAGTATTCGTTTGATAAACCAGTTGCCCGACTTTTCGGTAATAAAGCGTGACTTTGTTGACTTGGTTAGTGGTATCCGTCACCGTTGCTGAAATAACGATATTTTGTCCGATTTGAAGAACAGTGATCGGGCTATGCGTTATCAGCGGGGACTCATTTGGCAATACCGGTATAACAAAAGGTTGAACATCCGGATCAACAGAAGGCAGTGTTACCTTTCCTTTAGCATCCTCCGCTTGGAGGTAAAAATTGACAAAAGGTGCGGAAACCGCTTCAGCCGGGATAAAAGCTTCGTAGAGGTTGCTTCCAATAGGACTCATAGCCACACGGCTAAATTCGAGTGCTTGTTGTTGTTTGTAGAAACAATAAGCGGTTATCGATGAGCTAACACCTTGGCGAGCTATTTCGCCCACAATCCGAATGGGTGATTGGTTACTCTGCGCTGTGTGAGTCAGAGCTTGCGTGTTTGGGGTTAGCGTTATCTTGATGGGGGGGGTAGGCGTGTAATAGGCCGTAAAAGTTTCTTGCAAGGCAGTGCCTTGGTCATCAGATGCTGTTACCGTCACTTTCACCGTTCTGGGCTGTTCGTCTAAGCTCAAATTATCAGTCTCGTACTGAAGATGGTATTGTGCTGAGAGTGTCGTGCCAATCTCGCCCAAAATGACGTTAAAGTCCGCAGTCACATTAAACAACTTACCACCAGTTTGGGCAACAATTTTGTCAAACTCATCATAATCATTAGATGGATTTGTTAAAGCATACACCATGGCACCAGCAGTTTGTAATTCAGTAATCAGTTCGCTTTCGGTTGGCACACTGCTACCATTATTATCTTCGTCAGTAATCAGGATTAACACTTTTTGAGTGGAAGGTCGCCAATTAATGTTCCGCACCGCCAGTTGCATGGCCGCATAGGCTCTCTCAGTACTTCCGCTAAAACGCATTTTGTCTATCTCTGCGATTAAGGATGCGCTCTCACGGTATAAGTTACCGTTATTGGTTATTAGGCCCTCCGGTGGGCTGGAGCTATAACGGCCACTGCCTCCATAAGGGACGAGTCCTATCCGATAGTCTAGGTTACTAGCAGACAACGCGGCGAGAAAACTTTGAATGTTTGCCTTCACTTGAGCCGCTTCGTCATCTAAACTCCTTGAATCATCATGCACAAACACAATATCCACCGCTCTGATCTCACCACCAGACGACTCTGGTGATATGAACTCACGGAGGGTTTTTGGTTTGCCGTCTTCTGTGACTGCAAAATTGTTTTGAGTCAACAAGGTGCCATCTGACGGAATAGCAAACGTCAGGTTGATAAACGGAAACAAATCGGCATTGGCAGCCAAACCCGCTCGCGAGAGCGAGTCAGTAGATACGGCCCAGATGTTGTTAGCGTAAGTCGCTAAGCCAATTATGAGTGCCAATGTCATCAAAAAACGAGTTTTCATAGAGTGATCTCTCATTTCATCATTTGATAATTGTACAGAGGAACGAGCTGACTACGATCTCTCATCACGCAACGTAGCAAACTCAATAATAACCCAAACATTGAAATCGGATTCAATGTGTGGGGATAATAAGGATTTAATGTCATAGACTGGCTCCTAAGTTGTTGATTAAAAAACTTAATCCGAATTTAATCAGAATTTTCAGAATTTTCAGAATTTTCAGAATTTTCAGAATTTTCAGAATGTCTAAATAGTGATTAAGACGGTTTTTAATCAGAATTTTCAGAATTTTCAGAATTTTCAGAATTTTCAGAATGTCTAAATAGTGATTAAGACGGTTTTACTGTAAATAAAGTTAATCCTAATTTAATCAGAATTTTCAGAATTTTCAGAATAAATAGTGATTAAGACGGTTTTACTGTAAAATTTTTATTCTGAAAATAATTCTTTTTATTCTGAAAATTCTTAAATTCTGATTAAAATTCTGATTCATGCATTATTGGGATAATTTATTTGTTGGAGATGCCTATCTTCGTTAGGTTTCCAGCCTCATCGGCCTGATAGGTTTTTACAACGCCAGCCGGGCACTCATTGGCGACAAAAATCAGCGCATCCATTTCGGATAAAATCATGTTTTCAAGGAGTCCGGCCTGCAAATCAGTTTTTCTGATTAAACCTGCTTGAACGTAGATGGTTTCTTTTCCTCGCCGGATCATTTCATCTATCTTGCTTTGGTCGAAGTTGATATTCACTGTCACTTTCGTCGTCGGGTTTGGATCGGCTAAACCGACTTTCGTTGGCGTTTGTCGTTTGGTAGAAAGTGCCGGTATTTGGTAATATCCGAGCGTTTCAAACTCGTTTGTATTCACACCTAATTCAGGGCCTTCTTCGGTGGTGATGATTTGTGGAGAAGGCGACGTGCTGGGGCTATAAACCAAAAACAGAACGCGATCCTCATCAGTGGCCGTCATTTCTGACACCATAAAACTCATTTTGACGGTTTTTCTCTGACTAGAGTCAACGGCTATCCACAGGGTATCAGGTATTAACCCGGTGAATTGATCCGTAGCCTGTTGACGAGGCGGTACACAAACGGTGACGTTTTGTGTCGGTATTTCGTCTAAGCTGAGATAGTCTACGCCTAACCGGCCGCTTTTTTGGTAAATGGTAATCTCTGATGTTCTAATGACGGTGAATGAGGTTGATTCAGATAAACCGGCCAGATCGGTTGCGGTGACTTCAATGACATTTTTACCCAGTTGCAAATCAACTGATGCGTTGAAAGCACCCGTACTGAAATTCAGATCGGTTGCCGGTTGTTGGGTGGTTTTATTGGTGACGCTAACGGTATCTATACCGACGATACGAGTACTACTGAATAAATCGTTCAGTTCGGTTGTATCGGTCGCAGATAGAAAACTACCGCCACCGGCATTGGCAATTTCTTCATTCTCGTTAGCGGCATCACCTAAGCCGATGACGCTGACTATGGCGTCTTGCGCTTTGGCATTTTCGGCCGCATTAATTGCCTGATTGAGGTCATTACTCATTCCATCGGAGAACAGCAATATCACATCTGAGGCGTCTGGCCGACCATTTTGACTTAATTCAAGCGCGGCTACGTTGATACCGGCATCAATGGCGGTAGTGCCACCGGGGCCTTGTGTTTGACGGGCCTCCAATTCGTTATTAATTGGATCGGTTGCCGCACTCGGTGGTGTCAGTGGAACGGATAATGAAGCGGAGTCGTTAAAAAAGACTAAGCCGATTCTGACATTGGGATTAGAGGCAAAGTTGAGTAGCAATTCTCGAACTGCTTCAAAACGTTGTCCTTGCGGATCGGTATCGTGTAAACTGCCGGAGTCATCTAACACCAGCATTAAATCGAGGCCTTGTCCGCCGCCGGTGGCAGTGACTGTTCCTAGTACGGTCACTTGGGGCTGAGTGACTTGACTTTGGTTAGTCGGTGGGCTATCAATTGTGATCGTTGGTATGGCCCACACTGGGGTAGTGAGGCTTGTGCAAAGCCACAGGGAGAACAGAAGAAGTTGGCTAGTTGTTCTGATGGAACGTAGCAAAATTCCTCTCCATAATAGTCTTAGCATTGAAATAGGATTCAATGTGTGGGGCTGATTTAATTTCATAAGCATCTTCCTAAGTTGTTGATATTAAATATGTTATTGATAGTCCTATATCAGAATATCGCCTGGGGATAAATCCCCAGGCTAAAAGCTCAAGTCTGCTAAAGCAGACTAACGCTCAATGCCATTAAGTTAAGGGCAACCACAAGGGATTGCCCCTACAAACCGTTATGTAATGTAGGGGCAATCCTTTATGGTTGCCCTCACCCAAAAGGGGTTTGCGCGTGGGATTGCCCCTACAAACCGTCATGTCGTGTAGGGGCAATCCTTTATGGTTGCCCTCACCCAAAAGCTTAACTTAATGGCATTGAGACTAACGCTAGGGTGTTGATTTTGATCCGCTTTTTGAGTGGGGATTGATTCATGCATGATATGTGTACGGGTTTTTCATTAGCTCAAAGATATTCTGTTCACAATTCGTTTACGTCACAATTTTCACCACCCCAGTCTGCATGTCTAATAAATGGCCTTTGAATTGAGGGCCATTAACAAAACCAAAGCTTATCATTTCAAAACCTGGCCCACAGTTGTAATTTTTTATATAGATGTCCAGAAAAATAATTTCAAAAAAGCCAATAGTGAATAAATAGACGTCCAAGATAAATCTTGGACTCCGGATGTCTTGAGGTCTTGCTCAATCTTCTGCAAAACAAGTATTAGTCCATTTTAAGGCACGCACTTTGAGTTGTTTCGTTAGTGCGTCGTTCATTTCTGATACTTTGAAGTCGTAAGTCTCTACCCAGACACAACGAGTTAGGTTGAAGGAGTCATTACGGTGGTAAATCCGGTACATTATTTGAGTTTGGTCAGTTTGATTGATACTCGCGTAAACTACCCCTAAACAGTTAGTGGTGGCACGACAGGTGTCAGATAAATTTTGTTGTTGTTTAGCAGTGGTTGACATGAATTCAAGGTTGCCCATGAAATTGCGCTGAATCATGCGCTCTAATTGACCGTTAGGTAGGCGCGTTAATGAGCGTCTCAGCATTCTTTTGATTAATTCTTTGCCGTCCGTAATAGTGTCAATGTGCTGAGGTTGGAACGGCGCAGTTTCTGAGCAGCCCATCAGTATCATGAGTGTTATTGCTAGGCTAATAATGAGTTTGTTATTCATAAACCTCTTGGATAAGTAAGTATCAATGCCATTAAGTTAATGGCATGGGCTCAGCCAACAGCTAAAGCAGTTGTCTGAAAGCTCAAGTACCCTAAAGGGCACTAAGTTTTTGGTTTTAGCTGGCTTCAGCCTGCTTTAGCTTTTAGCCTTAGAATTTATTCTAAGGCTGGATGGTACGAGGATTTCCGCCTTCGTGTACTATTTTTATTCAGGTTTGTAATCGCCGATTGCTCGCCTCTGACTGCTTGAGTACGTAGTTTTTTTGTCAATTGGGCGGTGTATTTGGCCGCTAATTCTTTATCCACTGGAATGGCAGTGATCTCTTTTTCAGAAGGGCGTGTAATATCTCGGCCCAACAGTCTTAGGGATAATTTGCGAAGTGTTTCACTGCGACGAAAATCCTCAATCACTAAGCCATTGATATAAAGTGAGACAAACCGTTTTTCATGGACAAGGTAGTGATGGTTTTTTAAAGTCCCTTCTTGTGTGAAGCCTGAGTGAACAGTGCTTTTTTCAGCAAAATGGTTATATTCATAGACATAGGTATACAGTTTATTCAGGTTATAAGCATTGAATGCTAAGTCAAATACCAGTAAGCTGGCTTCTAACGCGAATTTGCCGCCGCGGTATTTTTGTTCAAATAAACCGATTAACATTTCGGCTCGGCGATGTGTGCTTGAAAAATCGGCTAAGCTTGCGACACCAATCGCACCATATCGACGATGAATAATGATAAATTCGATATACCCCCTTTTTTCAGGCGAATGTTTGAGTCTTTCCGCTAACATTTGACGTAATTGCTCTTCTGATTGTAACGGATTATTGGAACGGTACAGGCGCATAAATTCGTCATCTGTATAAGCGCGATACAGAATGGGTGTATCTTCTGGTGTTGTTTGGCGTATCGAAATTGAACGCCCTTGGTTAGAAATCATCATTTATTTTATTGACTCCTTGAAAGCTTATCCTAAGATATAAAATAAGAAACCAAGTCTTTTAGCTGGCTTGGTTTCTTTCCTCTTTTAAACGGAGTAATAGGCGATAAATCGCCTACTACAAACGAACAAACGATTAGAAACTTTGTTTTTATCCTTGAATGGGTTTTTATAGCCCTTTATAAGGTGCTACTCTATGCACATAACTTGATTAAATATATGATTTTTATATATTATTTATGTGCGGTGGTGGGCAAGCGGGCAGTACGATTTTTGGTATTTTTCAAATCTTTGCTACCCGCTTACCCGCCCTACGAACGATTTGTGTACATAGAGTCATTACATGGTGGGGATCGAAGGTGGCATGGGGATCGAAGATGACGATTTGCCTAGATTGCCTTCGTCATCCGCCTCATAAGAATCCACTGTACCAGCGGGGCACTCATTGGCGACAAAAGTCAGACTATCCATCTCTGACAAAATCATATTTCCCAATATCCCGGCCTTATAATCACTCACTCTGATGAGAGCCGCTTGAATGTAGATGGTTTCCTTACCCCGCCGGATCATCTCATCTATCTTGCTCTCCTCGAAGTTGACATTCACCGTCATTTTATTGGTGGGGGTCGCTTGTGCTTGACCCACTTTCGTTTTTTGTTGTTCTGCTAGACCAAGTGCCGGAACGTGGTAAAATCCTAAAATTTGAAGTTCTGACAACGCCAGGCCTAATTCAGGGCCGTCTTCGGTGGTTGGTATTCCCGGAGATGGCGTCGTTCTCGGGCTGTAGACCAAAAACAGCAGTCGATCTTCGTCAGTCGCGGTCATTTCGGATACGATAAAACTGACCATAATTCTGTCCCCCTTACTGGAATCAACAACAATCGACGGGTTATCGGCGCTAAGGCCGCCGAATTCTTTGGTTGCGTCATTAGCCGGCAAACAAAGAGTTGCGTTTTGTATCGGCAGTTCGTCTAATGTGAGGAAGTCTACGCCTAAACGTGGGCCAGTATCACCGAAGCCGCCGCTTTTGCCCCAAGCAGAGCTGGCTGCTAACGCCGTCACACTTAATACAGTGGTTTTCAGGGTTTTGCTGTTGGAAAGTGCCATAGTTATAGTCCTCTTACGTGAGTGTGAATGAACAGAGAGTTTGATTTTTTCCAAGGCCATTTAAATAAAATGGCCGCCTTTTATAATATATATAATTAATAAGATTTTGCCGTTGCCCTTATAGACTAAGTGTTTTACTTACTTAGACGTAACAGCGACAAAACTGTGAGGTTCAAATTCGTTTATCCGCGTAAAGTTGTACTTGAGTTATTTACTTAGACGTAACGGCAAAAAAAATGTGAGGCTCAAATTCGTTTATCCGCGTAAAGTTGTACTTGAGTTATTTACTTAGACGTAACGGCAAAAAAAATGTGAGGCTCAAATTCGTTTATCCGCGTAAAGTTGTACTTGAGTTATTTACTTAGACGTAACGGCAAAAAAAATGTGAGGCTCAAATTCGTTTATCCGCGTAATTAGTTGTACTTGGTTTATTTACTTAGACGTAACGGCAAAAAAAATGTGAGGCTCAAATTCGTTTATCCGCGTAATTAGTTGTACTTGGTTTATTTACTTAGACGTAACGGCAAAAAAAATGTGAGGCTCAAATTCGTTTATCCGCGTAATTAGTTGTACTTGACTTAGACGTAATGGCAAAAAAAATGTGAGGCTCAAATTCGTTTATCCGCGTAATTAGTTGTACTTGATTTAGATAGACGTAACGGCAAAAAAAATGTGAGGCTCAAATTCGTTTATCCGCGTAATTAGTTGTACTTGGTTTATTGACTTAGACGTAATGGCAAAAAAAATGTGAGGCTCAAATTCGTTTATCCGCGTAATTAGTTGTACTTGACTTAGACGTAACGGCAAAAAAAATGTGAGGCTCAAATTCGTTTATCCGCGTAATTAGTTGTACTTGAGTTATTTACTTAGACGTAATGGCAAAAAAAATGTGAGGCTCAAATTCGTTTATCCGCGTAATTAGTTGTACTTGGTTTATTTACTTAGACGTAATGGCAAAAAAAATGTGAGGCTCAAATTCGTTTATCCGCGTAATTAGTTGTACTTGACAACGCCTCTCAAGTTGTGCATACTTAACTTGGCGGTGGTAAGTCACTTTCGATGTGTGCATGGTAAACACAATGCCGTTGCAATTGGTATCTATCTGATAGTACAGCGAATTACGCGGATAAGCGAATTGAGTACAGCGAATTACGCGGATAAGCGAATTTGCGCGGTACCAAAAGTGGGCCAGGTTGTCGAATTGAGAGGTGCTGATTTTGTTAATGGCCCACTAATTACGCGAATAAGCGAATTGAGTACAGCGAATTACGCGGATAATCGAATTGAGTACAGCGAATTGCGCGGATAAGCGAATTTGCGCGTTACCAAAAGTGGGCCAGGTTGTCGAATTGATAGGTGCTGATTTTGTTAATGGCCCACTAATTACGGGCCGATAAGCAAGCGAATTGAGTACAGCGAATTGCGCGGATAAGCGAATTTGCGCGTTACCAAAAGTGGGCCAGGTTGTCGAATTGATAGGTGCTGATTTTGTTAATGCGGATTAAGGAATGAATTAATTATTATGAAATCAAGGATTTATAAAAACTTCTGATTGAGAAGTTATAGACAAAATTTTCAGTTCACTGGAAAAATAACGCTTGCATGCGCAGCGTCTTTTGCGTCTTTTGCGTTTTTGTGGGCCATGATTTGATTTTCAACACGGAGTCCACAGAGTGCCACAGAGTTTCACAGAGTTATAAACCCAAGGACTTCTCTGTGCAACTCTGTGTAACTCCGTGTCTCTGTGTTGAAGAATTTGAATTTATAAGATTCAATTTAACCCTTAATTCGCATTAATATTGCTCCATTGCTCCTTTGCGCGATACCAAAAGTGGGCCAAGTTGTCGAATTGATAGGTGCTGATTTTGTTAATGGCCCACTAATTACGGGCCGATAAGCAAGCGAATTGAGTACAGCGAATTACGCGGATAAGCGAATTTGCGCGGTACCAAAAGTGGGCCAGGTTGTCGAATTGATAGGTGCTGATTTTGTTAATGGCCCACTAATTACGGGCCGATAAGCAAGCGAATTGAGTACAGCGAATTACGCGGATAAACGAATTTGCGCGATACCAAAAGTGGGCCAAGTTGTCGAATTGATAGGTGCTGATTTTGTTAATGGCCCACTAATTACGGGCCGATAAGCAAGCGAATTGAGTACAGCGAATTACGCGGATAAACGAATTGAGTACAGCGAATTACGCGGATAAGCGAATTTGCGCGATACCAAAAGTGGGCCAGGTTGTCGAATTGATAGGTGCTGATTTTGTTAATGGCCCACTAATTACGGGCCGATAAGCAAGCGAATTGAGTACAGCGAAACGCAGTGGCGAAACGCCTATTGCGTGGATAAGCGAATTTGTGCGATACCAAAAGTGGGCCAGGTTGTCGAATTGATAGGTACTGGTTTTATTAATGGCCCACTAATTGCGCGGATAAGCGAATTGAGCACAGCGAAACGCAGTGGCGAAACGCCTATTGCGTGGATAAGCGAATTTGTGCGATACCAAAAGTGGGCCAGGTTGTCGAATTGATAGGTGCTGATTTTGTTAATGGCCCACTAATTGCGCGGATAAGCGAATTGAGTACAGCGAATTGCGTGGATAAGCGAATTGAGTACAGCGAATTGCGTGGATAAGCGAATTGAGTACAGCGAATTGCGCGGATAAGCGAATTGAGTACAGCGAATATTGCTCCTAAGCGAATCTGCGCGTTACCAACAAAAGTGGGCCAGGTTGTCGAATTGATAGGTACTGATTTTATTAATGGCCCACTAATTACGCGGATAAGCGAATTGAGCACAGCGAAACGCAGTGGCGAAACGCCTATTGCGTGGATAAGCGAATTTGTGCGATACCAAAAGTGGGCCAGGTTGTCGAATTGATAGGTACTGATTTTGTTAATGGCCCACTAATTACGCGGATAAGCGAATTGAGTACAGCGAAACGCAGTGGCGAAACGCCTATTGCGCGGATAAGCGAATTTGTGCGATACCAAAAGTGGGCCAGGTTGTCGAATTGATAGGTGCTGATTTTGTTAATGGCCCACTAATTGCGCGGATAAGCGAATTGAGTACAGCGAAACGCAGTGGCGAAACGCCTATTGCGTGGATAAGCGAATTTGCGCGATACCAAAAGTGGGCCATGTTGTCGAATTGATAGGTACTGGTTTTATTAATGGCCCACTAATTGCGTGGATAATCGAATTGAGTACAACTAATTACCTGTGACAGCCTTATTTATAAATTCGTTGATTTCTCAATTAGTTGTACTTAGAGAGCCAAGCACTTAAAATTCGTTTATCCGCGCAATTCGTTGTACTATTCGTTTATCGGCCCGTAATTCGTTGTACTATTCGTTTATCCGCGCAATTCGTTGTACTATTCGTTTATCCGCGCAATTCGTTGTACTATGAGTCAAGCACTATTTAACAAATATCATATCATTAAACGCCTCATAAATTAATAATTGATTAGGCATTTTTTTTGTCTCCAACCAAATATTAATGAAAAATGATTTAATGACTGATAAGTCGATAATTTGGCTATTTTAACTACTTAGTACGGCCATTAATTCTCTGGCACTGTCGACCGATCGTTTGGACGGATTTCAGGGCGTTGCCAAACGAAAATTTGGACTTTTGCCAAACTAAAGTTTGGACTCCTGCCAAACGACTCCTGTCTTGTACATAAATGAGTTACAATCGTCCTCCCACTAAAATGCTAAGACACTGAATTAAGTTTGGGCTACCAGAATTAAGCTGAGCCGGTTTGTCCAGTGCGACTTCGATTCCGGCCATTAACAAGAGACTTAGACTCAAAATAAGCGGTTTTTTATAACGACTTGAAAATAATGAGAAAGGCCCTAATTTGTGTGGCATAGACATCAGTTTCCCCTTTTGCGTTTCGGCAAGATGAAAATGGCTGTGACTCGTTGACAGCATGTCAACTAAAATCATGCTTCTGTATTTATAGACGCATCTGAGTACGATTTCGTTAGTCTTAGTCAATTTTTTTTTGCTACAGGCCATGCCACAAAAAATGACCGTCTTACTTATATAGATAGCGCTTTGGACAATTTTATTAGGGATGTGATGTTGAGCGTCGGGGTACAAGAAAAAACCGCTTCCGTTTTGAAAACCTCTTGGCGTTTTGTTCAACGCGTTGAAAAGACTACAACGGATTTGGGGAGTAAACGGATTGGGCGCATTCCTATTAAACGGGCAATAACTAACAAGGATTGTATTTTATAAGGGATTTGCTTATGAAAGGATTGTTGATGAGAACGTTTTGAAGTGCGACTCAAATTTCACGAAAATTTTAACAACTCAAAATGGCATTATATCCCTTCAAAACAAATCCTTTCTAAAATATAATCCTTGTAGTTATTGAAAAGTACCCTGAAAATGGAAATGCGCCCAGTAAAAGTCATTTTTTTTTAACACCGAACTCACGGAGTTCCACTTTAGTCACACTTCAGTATCGAGCCTTTAATAATCTCTGTAAAACGCTGTGTAGCTCCGTGTCTAGCGTTAAGAAGATTTAAAAACTGATAGGTGATAAATTAAATTCGCTTATCCGCGTAATTAGTTGTACTCATCATTTAATTCGTTTATCCGCGTAATTCGTTGTACTAAGCGTAATTCGTTGTACTAAGCGCAAATAGTTGTACTCATTGAGAATTCGTTTATCCGCGTAATTATCTTTGCTACACAAAAAAATATAGCTTATAGTAAACACGGCTGAGATTTGGACTTTTTATGTTTTGGGAATTTGCGAAGCTTCCCGTAGGCTCATTCCTCATTCCCGAAACAAAAAACCTCATATAACACAAACCACACTCAATTACCAATTACCTATTACCAATTCACAATTCACAATTCATCATTCACCATTCACCATTCATCATTCACAATTCATCATTCATCATTCACCATTCACAATTCACATTTTCACCACCCCACTCCATGTCAGAGACGGCCGACAAATTACGCGCTTTAGGCTTAGCGGTGATACAAACCGAACAAAAAGCCATCGCCACACTAGCAAACCGGATCGATAAAGCATTTGTACATGCCTGCGAATTAATGCTTAAATGCAAAGGCCGCATTGTCGTCATAGGCATGGGCAAATCTGGCCATATCGGCGGTAAAATCGCCGCGACGTTAGCCAGCACCGGCAGCCCCGCCTTTTTTGTCCACCCAGGCGAAGCCAGTCATGGCGACTTAGGCATGATTACCGCCAAAGATGTCGTCTTAGCCTTGTCAAATTCCGGCGAAACTGAAGAAATTATAACAATCCTACCACTTATCAAACGCTTAGCTGTCCCCTTAATCACCCTCACGGGCAATAAGACATCGGCACTCGCCAAAGCCGCAACCGTCAATATTGATGTCAGCGTCGAAAAAGAAGCCTGTCCATTAGGACTCGCGCCCACCTCAAGCACAACAGCGGCCCTAGTGATGGGAGATGCCTTAGCGATTGCCTTACTTGAAGCCAAAGGATTTAGTGCCGAAGACTTTGCCCGTTCTCATCCGGGCGGCCGTTTAGGCCGTCGTCTATTATTATTAGTTCATGATATTATGCACACGGATGAACAAATGCCCACTGTCCCATCCACCGCAACACTGCGCGACGCATTAATGGAAATGACTCGCAAAAGCTTAGGCATGACGGCCATAGTTGAGAATGGACTACATGTGCGGGGCATCTTTACCGACGGCGATTTACGCCGTGCGCTTGATAAACAAGTTAATATTCATAGTACAATGATCACTGACGTGATGACGGCCAACGGCAAAACCATCTCAGCGGATTGCTTAGCAGTCGACGCCTTGAGTCTGATGCAAACCCATAAAATCACCGCGTTGCTGGTAGTAGACACACAACAAACGTTGATTGGTGTGTTGCACATGCACGACATACTACGCGCTGGCGTCGTTTAATCAATAATTGGTAATTGGTAATTGGTAATAAATTTGGGCCATTACCCTCTGTGGCAAACAAAACATGGGCAGAAAGAAATCCGATTTCTTCAAGAAATCGGATTTCTCTTTGTATTTCATTTTTCATTTTTCATTTTTCATTTTTCATTTTTCATTGAAGTGCATGGAAACCCTACTTGAAAAAGCCAAACAAATTCGCTTAGTTATCTTTGATGTCGATGGCGTACTCACCGATGGCACACTTTATTTAGGCGATGAAGGACAAGAATACAAAGCGTTTTACGCCCCCGATGGCTTAGGCATAAAAATGCTACAAGCCACGGGAGTCATTATAGGTATCATCTCGGCCAGAAATTCAAAAGCCGTCACACATCGCATGAATTCGCTCGGTGTGCAACATGTTTACCAAGGAAAACTTGATAAACTATCGGCATACAAACAAATGTGTGAAAAATTACAGCAGCAACCCCAACAAATAGCCTACGTGGGAGACGATCTCCTTGACATACCAGTGATGCGGCAAGCAGGACTCGCCATTGCGGTAGCCAATGCCCATTTTTTGGTCGTTAAACAGGCCCATTGGCAAACACCGGCGGCCGGTGGACGCGGCGCGGCACGGGAAGTCTGTGAATTAATCATGCAAGCGCAAGGAACGTTGGCCGCCCAACTCAATCGTATTGAAAAAGGTAATTGGTAATTGGTAAATGGTAATTGGTAATTGGTAATTGGTAATTGGAACGGGTGAGGACATAAATATGTTAACTCGTTGGGGCACTTGGATCGTTTTAATTGGCTTCGCGCTAGCAACAACTTGGCTAGTGCATAGCTTGGAAGAGGAGTTTTCCGCACCAAATAAGAACAGCCCTCATGTCCCTGATTATACAATGAAAAATTTTAAGACGCTCCAGATGGATGAACACGGACGCTTGAAAAATCAATTGACGGCGGAAACGATGACACACTATCCAGACACCAACACGGCCTTGACAACACCTTATATGGTGTTTTATAAAGACAACTTGCCAACTTGGACGGTGCGTGCCGAACACGGTGAAGTCTCGCCCGATGGTAATCAAGTGTGGTTACTCGGTAATACCGTCATACAACAACACACTCAAAGTCAACAAAAAGCCCTGAAAATTTTCTCACGAGATATGTGGATAAAACTCGATACCGAATACGCCGAAACGGCCGCCCCCACCACGATTCTGAGCAACTCTGGCGAAACTCACAGTGTCGGAATGCGTGTCTTTCTACCCACAGAACGGATAGAATTACTTTCACAAGTGCGAGGACGTTATGTACATCCATAGACTCACGTTACTCTTTCTGAGCATCCTATTGTCGAGCAGCGTTTTTGCTCTAACCAGCGACAAAGAACAACCGATTCAAATCGAGGCCGACAAAGCGACGATTGACAACATCAAAGGAATTGCCATCTACAAAGGCAATGTCATTGTCACCCAAGGCACCATCCGCATTAATGCGGACAAGATAACCCTCAATTACACAAAAAGAAACGACATTGAAAAAGTGGTCGCGGAAGGCAAACCCGCTCGCTTTAAGCAACGTCTTGACAACGGCGAAGATATCAAAGCCAAAGCCAAGGAAATGGAATATGATGCCATCAAAAACATGTTATACTTAAAAAAAAATGCTGAATTACGAAAGAGCAAAGGCCGAGAAGACAACTACATCTCTAACGCACCACTTATCACCTATGATACCCAACGTGGTATCTTTACCGCGGACAAAGGCAAGCGCAAAGGGGGACGGGTTACAATGACCTTTAAGCCCCAAAAAAAATAGTGACAGGCGTCCAAACTTTAGTTTGGCAGGCGTCCAAATGACGCAAAAGTTTTTTGAAAAGTTTTTGCGTCGATTTTAGTTTGGCAGTCGTCCAAACTTTAGTTTGGCTAAACAAACATACCATCAAATCCCTTGTGGTTGCCCCTTGTTGCTTGCCATAAGGCGGGATTAGAGCGATCCTACACTAGGGCATTCCTGGGGTGGTGAAAATAAAGTTCCGAGGGATCGATAACTTGATCCCACTTTTGTTCCTCTTCAGTCAATAACTAATAAAAACAATCATTTAAATATCATTAAAATCATTAATCATTAATCATTAATCATTAATCATTAATCATTAATCATTAATTGTTAATTCTTTTCACCACCCCAGGGCATTCCCCCCTTAAAGGGGAATTTAATATTAATTTGACAATGAGTACACTATCGGCACACCATCTGGCGAAACAATACAAATCTCGCCCCGTAGTCAAAGATGTCAGCCTCAACATCACCAGCGGAGAAGTCGTCGGCTTGTTAGGGCCAAATGGCGCCGGCAAAACCACCAGCTTTTACATGATTGTCGGCTTGATTGTATGTGATCAAGGCACCATATCTTTGGGTGGAAAAGACATAAGCCGCTACCCCATGCACAAACGGGCACAAATGGGATTGGGCTATTTACCACAAGAACCCTCCATTTTTCGCAAACTAACCGTCGCCGACAACATTCTGGCCGTTCTTGAGGTACAAAAGCACCTCGCCAAAGCACAACGCAAACAACGTATTGACTCACTGTTGGAAGAATTGCATGTACAACACTTGCGAAACAATCTCGGCATGAGTTTATCGGGAGGAGAACGGCGGCGTGTTGAAATTGCCCGTGCCTTAGCCTCGGAACCGCGGTTTATTTTACTCGACGAACCGTTTGCGGGAGTCGATCCACTCTCAGTGCTAGATATTCAGCGAATCATTGCACATTTATGCCGTTTAGACATTGGCATTTTAATCACCGACCACAATGTTCGTGAAACCTTGGACATCTGTGACCGTGCCTATATTGTCAATGAAGGGGAACTGATTGCCCAAGGGACACCAGAAAATGTCTTACACAATGAACACGTCAGAGAGGTCTATCTAGGCCACGATTTCAAATTGTAATCTAGATATTTCAGAAAATTTGGCAGCCAACAGCTAAAGCAGTTGTCTGAAAGCAAAAGTCCCCTAAAGGGGACTAAATAATTATCCTAAAATCTATAGAATGCGTAATAAACCATTCATTAACGATTCAAAAAGCATTTGCCCCAGGTGTTTGTTTTTCTTTAAAAGAGTCCTTATGATTTTTCTATCAAGCGGCCAATCGTGGGTTCCGTAATTATGGTCTTTAATGAACTGACAACTCTTAAAAATTGCGTTTCCCCAAGCAAATAAGGATTGTACAAAGCGGCTTTTCAACATGATGTGTTTTTGTCATTGTAGATTCACCCACTCTCATGAGTGCTATTGTTAACGTTTGTTAACCTAAATGAATCGGTTAAGTTTAGGTGTTATAAAATGAATTCACGATGTCTCATAACAGATTAAATTCGTAAGCAACTTGGAACGAAGAACGAGAACGATCACTCATAACTCGCATAGACTTAGGTTGCGAAACCGAGGGAAAGGGCCGGGGTGAGGAAGCATTGGACTGAAGTCGGTAGATTAAACCTTATTTTATTTGAAAATAACGCTCATGAAAGCAAGTCTTCAAGTACGTCTCGGTCAACAAATTACCATGACACCACAACTGCAACAGGCGATTCGTCTCTTGCAGTTATCTAGCCTTGAGTTACATCAAGAGATTCAACAGGCCTTGGAATCCAACATCATGTTGGAAGAAGTTGCTGAGGATGAGTATGAGACTTCAAATTCCGACAATCAGGATTTAGATTTTAGCCGGGAAGATGACTTCAATAGCGACTCCTCTCAGGCTCAAGAAAAATTGAGCGATTCAAATCCTGACTTGTCAAGCGTCAATGACGAGGGTAGCGATGAGATCGCGCTGGCTAATCTCACCGACATTCCCAATGAACTTGCCGTTGATAGCAAATGGGAAGACATTTACGATAGCATCCTCACACCAACAGACTTGCCCCACAGCGACGACAAAGATTTCTTAGCCAATCAAAGGAGTGCCGCTGAAACTTTACAAGACCATTTGCAGTGGCAACTGGATTTGACCCCCTTTAGCGATTTAGATCGCGCCATAGCGACTGCCATCATTGATGCCATAGACGGCGACGGCTATTTGCGTGCCGAACTCTCAGAGATTGCACAAACTATAGGGAGAGACCCCAAACCCTCCACCAAGGAAATAGGAACCGTACTCCGTCGGCTTCAACATTTTGATCCACTGGGTGTGGGCGCACGCAATTTAAGCGAATGCATGTTGTTACAATTGAAAGAATTGGCTCCCGACACCCCTTGGCTAAAAGAAGCCAAAATTCTTGCCGGCAAGCACTTAGCTCTCTTGGGCACACACGACTATGCCCAATTAAGCAAAAGCATGAAATTGACTCGTGACCAATTGCGAGAAGTGGTCAAGCTCATTCTATCCCTCAACCCACGCCCCGGTGCCCAAATCGAACCCCCGCAGACGACTTATGTGATACCTGATGTGTATGTCAAAAAAGTCCACGGTCAATGGAAAGTCGATCTTAATCCTGAGGTTTCACCGAAGCTGCGTGTTAATAGCTACTATGCAGGTCTGATTTCACGGAATAACAAGAGTGCCGACAATCAGAACCTGAAAAATCATTTACAAGAAGCCCGCTGGTTTATAAAAAGCCTCAAAAGTCGTCAAGATACGTTGCTGAAAGTTGCCAAATCTATTGTCAAACATCAATCAGCCTTTCTTGACTACGGTGAAGAGGCCATGAAACCATTGATATTACATGATATTGCCAGCGAGTTGGAAATGCACGAATCGACCATCTCTCGCGTCACCACCCAAAAATATATTCATACTCCCCTAGGCATCTTTGAACTCAAATATTTCTTTTCCAGTCATGTCGCCACTCAAAGTGGCGGAGAATGCTCCTCTACCGCCATTCGCGCCATAATTAAGAAATTGATTGCGGCTGAAAATACCGAAAAACCACTCAGTGACAGTAAAATTGCCACCCTGTTATCTGAACGAGGAATCAAGGTAGCCAGACGCACGGTTGCCAAATACCGCGAAGCGATGGTTATACCGCCTTCCAACGAGAGAAAACGCTTGGCATAAATCTTCACTAAAAAAAGGAACACACATATGCAACTCAATCTTAGCGGTCATCACATTGAGATTACTTCCGCCCTGCGTAACTACGTCACCAGCAAGATGGAACGTTTAGAACGTCACTTTGAGTCTATGACCAACCTGCATGTGGTTCTCAGTGTGGAAAAACTGCGTCAAAAAGCGGAAGCGACTTTACATGTGAGTGGTGCTAACCTGTTTGCTAATGCGGAACATGAAGACATGTACGCTGCCATTGATGCCCTGACTGATAAACTGGACAGACAGATTAAAAAACACAAAGAAAAACTCAAAGACCATCGTCAATCTGAGGGTGGTCTCAAAGCTCAACCGATTAAGAGCCTATCCGAAGACATCAAAAAAGAAAAGGAATAGAGTCGTTTTCGGAGAAAGTAAGGGCATTCGCGGTGGTCTGCCCCTACCAAACCTCGCGTATTCAGGGGATGTAGGGGCTTTCCTAAGCGTTCGCCACTTAATATCATTGAAATAGAAAGTACACCGTTGGAAATGGGTAATGGGGACGAGGCAAAACCACTTTTGCCACCCATTACCAATTACCAATTACCAATTACCAAAACATGCAAATCTCAGATATACTTACCCCGGATCGGATGCTTTGTCATATACAGGCAACCAGCAAAAAACGTGTCCTTGAATACTTCAGTAAATTGCTGGCAACAGAAACGTCTGAACTGACGAGCCACAACATTTTTGAAAGCTTATTGGTGCGTGAACGATTAGGAAGCACTGCCCTTGGCAAAGGTGTTGCGATTCCCCATGCCAGAGTTGCTCAATGTGATATCACCTTGGCCGCTTTTGTACAACTAGAGAAGGGTATCGACTTTGACGCGCTTGACAAACAACCGGTCGATTTACTGTTTGCCTTGATGGTGCCGGAAAAGTCAACAGAAGAACACTTAAAAATTCTTGCCCTATTGGCTCAGATGTTTAGCGAAAACGAGTTTCGTGACAAACTGCGGAACACCCAAGACTGCGGGGAAAAGTTTAACCTCTTAACCCACTGGCGGCCCACCGCACCTGATTTTTTATGACCCGATTCAGTCTTGAAGAACTGATTAAAAATCACGCCGACGGTTTGGCATTAGCTTGGGTAGCCGGGCGGGGCGGAAGTCATCGCACCTTGTTGTTGGCAGAAGACCAAAAACTCGCCAATGTTGGCTACCTCAACCTGATTCACCCTCACCAAATTCAAATCATCGGCGTCTACGAACTCGCCTACTTGGATAGCCTTGCCAGAAACGTCTATCAAGATTACCTCAAGCAACTGTTTGAAAACGAGAATCTGGTCTGCATTATTGTTATTGACAGTCCGAATGTTCCTGAAGATTTGCTCACCGCGGCCGAACACTACCAGATTCCTCTATTTACCTCACTACTGTCCGGTGAAAGTGTTATTAATTATCTGCATACCACCATAGCCAGACTAATCGCGCAACGTATCACCCTACACGGTGTTTTTATGGACGTGCTAGGCATGGGAGTTTTGATTATGGGCGACAGTGGCACCGGCAAAAGTGAATTAGCGTTAGAACTGGTCAGTCGAGGACATCGTTTAATTGCCGATGATGCCCCGGAATTTTCCAAAATTGCGCCCAAAACAATCAGCGGGGCCTCTCCTTTAAGCATGAATGCCTTTTTAGAAGTACGTGGCTTAGGCATTTTAAATGTACAAGCCCTGTTTGGCGACAGTGCTATAAAAAAAGACAAATACCTACGCCTAATTGTGCAACTAGAACAGATGACACCGGAACGCTTACAAAACATTGACCGTTTACAAGGCGATTACCGTGTCCGCCGTGTCCTTGATGTCGACATCCCCGAAATCGGCTTACCCGTCGCGCCGGGGCGTAATCTGGCTGTACTACTTGAATGTGCGGTACGCAACCACAGTCTAAGAATGCAAGGCTACAATGCGGCTGATGAGTTTTGTGAACTACAACGGCAAGCCATACATAAAATTGAAAATTGAAAATCGTTTGACAGTCGTCCAAACTAACGTTTGGCAGTCGTCCAAACTTTAGTTTGGCAGCAGGAGTTTATCTAAATGCCAATCCGGCCCAGTAAAAAGCTTGAAACCTTTGAGAATCCTTATAGTGACCGCGATTATACGATTCATATCCGTATTCCTGAATTTACCTGCCTGTGCCCAAAAACCAAACAACCCGATTTCGCCACCTTATTTTTAGACTACGTGCCCGATAAACTTTGCATAGAGCTCAAATCATTGAAAAGTTATATCTGGTCCTATCGTAATAAAGGCGCGTTTCACGAAGCGGTCACTAACAAAATTCTCAATGATTTCGTGCATACCTCTGCGCCACGCTTTATGCGTTTACGGGCCGAATTTAATGTGCGTGGCGGCATTTATACGACAATCGTGGCTCAACACCTCGCCTCGGACTGGACACCACCTCCCCTTGTCCATCTCCCTTAGGAAAAGTTAAGGGCTTTGCACGTGGGATTGCCCCTACAAACCGTCATGTAATGTAGGGGCAATCCTTTATGGTTGCCCTCATCCAAAAGCGGTACGATATGGCATTGAGGTGAAACCTGGGGAGGATCGGGGCGGGTTTGATACCAAAACCCACAGGTTCCACCTGCGGCTATTCACATTCAACCCCTTCAGGGTTGAGTTTACCATACTGTTCAAAAAAAATTCTACCTGATGACTCTTAACCAATTATAATTAAGAAAATGGCTAAAACAAAACTAACAGCTATTAGTGGTTTTCCGGAGTTTTTACCGCCGGAGCAAATTCTTTTTGCAAAGGTGCTTGATATTATCCGTGAGGGTTATGAACTTTACGGTTTTTCGCCCATTGAAACGCCGGCTGTCGAGCGAAAAGAAGTGTTGACTTCAAAAGGTGGCAATGAGAAGGAAATTTACGCGCTTTCTCGTCTGGCCGCTGGGGAAGGTGAAAACCCAAACACAGAATTAGCACTTCATTTTGATTTAACCGTACCACTGGCACGTTACGTGGCTATGCATAAAAACAAGCTCACCTTTCCTTTTCGTCGTTATCAGATTCAAAAAGTCTGGCGTGGTGAGCGATCACAAGCAGGGCGTTCTCGTGAATTTTATCAGTGTGATATTGATGTCATAGGCCGAGGTTCTCTCAGTCTTTTAACGGATGCCGAGATTCCCAGTATTATTTATCAAATATTTCGTCGAATGAAGATCGGCCCTTTTGTGATTAGAATCAACAATCGTAAGATTCTTCAGGGCTACTTTCAATCTTTAGGTATCCAAGCCGATCAGATAGACGGTATCACGCGGATTATTGATAAACTGGAGAAAATGGGCACAGAAAAAGTCGTCAGCGAACTGACTAATAAGACTGCGCTTGAAAAAGCCACTGCTCAACAAATGATAGACTTTTTGGGAAATGAACTCAAAACGGATGACATGCTAACCCAATTAAATAGCATGAGCCAAATCAACGAACAATTTTCTCAAGGTGTCAAAGAGTTAGCCAGTGTCGTTGAAGGTATTCGGAATTTTCGCGTTCCGGAAGCGTCTTTTAAAATCGATCTCAGTGTTGCACGCGGACTTGATTATTATACAGGTACTGTCTACGAAACCGTGTTAGTAGAACATCCGGGCATTGGTAGTATTTGTTCTGGTGGCAGATACGATGATCTCGCAAGCTTTTTTACCAATGAAAAGCTCCCAGGTGTAGGCCTCTCTATTGGTGTTACTCGGTTAGTGTCTCAATTAATTGAAGATGGCCTACTAAAAAAGGGGGCCGCGACAGTCGCACAGGTGCTTGTGGCCTCTATGGATGAAAACCGTACAAGCGACTACCTGCGTATGGGAACTGAACTCCGCAACGCCGGTATTCCTACTGAAGTTTATCTCGAAAAAGCACGTATTGGCAATCAGTTAAAGTATGCCGATAAAAAAGGCTTCAAAATAGCGATTATTGCCGGAGAAAATGAGTTTTCAGAAAACACGGTACAAATAAAAGACTTGATAACGGGTGAACCGATTGTATGCCCTCTCACAGATATGGTTCAGCAAGTGAAAAAGAGTCTATCCGCCCAAGAGTCCAAACTTTAGTTTGGCAGGAGTCCAAACTTAAGATATCTTTCCAAAGCGATTTTTTTGAGGGCCATGTTGGCGAATTGATTTTATTGATGGCCCTTGAAACTAAAATGTCCAGTACCAAGAGAAAATACTTGACCATATCAAGCACAATGGAAACTTCGCAACCAAATTTTAAAGTCACTTGTGCCATTCCTAGAACTGGCAGAACATTTGAAAATTTTTTAACCAAGTTGAAAACGCTTGGTGTCGATACAAACGAGATAGATAAAATCTTACAAGTTTCCAAACAAAGTAAATCGGTAAGCAGGGTTGATTTTGTGGAAGCTTCTCAATTTCACCAAGATGCGATACAGCAATTTCCTTGCTTCGGCTTGTTTGTTGACCGGAAACGCAATAAACGCCCTTATCGCGTGGGTTTTTTGGGATATGAGTGGCTGATAGGCGGTGTTTGTGTCCGAATAGAAGGCGAGGAACCTCATAATGGTTCTTCTTTAATTCGACTTGATGAGATAGACTGTGCCGTAGTGGGATTGGATGAACTTTTAACCATGACACAGTATTATTTACAGGATCCAACATTAGTCACAAAATGGGGAATGTACAACTACAATCTCGATCCCAAAAAACCTACCGGCATCCGCATAGCAGGTTCTGCACAATTGACGCGCTATAGTCCTGTCTTGGGTCAAGATGTCCAAGATATGGTTGGATTTTTCTTGATTTCTAAACCCAAACCGCCTCAACCCAATTCAGATAAGAAGCCAGAACCAAACTCTCCTCTTGATTTGTTTGTCCATTTATCAACACATGGCCGACGAGTCTTTGTTAAAGGCCGATATGCCGGCATTGTAAATGCGGCTTATCCGACTCTCAAAATCACCCCAGTAGAAGATGTTGAAGATGCCGTTATGCAAGCAGAAGTGGGCTGTGTTGGACTTGAGATTGTTCAAACGGGCAATACGCTTAGAAGGAAAGGACTCGTTTTACACGGCACGCCTTTATTTCTGTCAGAGAGCCTTTATGTGGTTGATTATTCTAGATATTGTCAAAATAAATCACTTCAAAAGTTCATACAAAGTTTGAAGCCCGTTGGCTATTTTGATGAAGATCGCATCAAACATTTTGCGCTATGGTATATTGCCTTAGAAAGTAATTTAGGTGATTCCTGGCTTAATAAGCCCTCTATCATAGAACTTTTCTGTGATTCACAAGACTCTGAAAATGGCTTGCGCCCTTATCGGTTACAAACCCGCTATTGGAAGCCAGATGATGTTTACAAGCAAGAAGAAGCAATCGCACTGCTTGAAGAGTCCAAAAGGAAATTACAGGCTTATTACGAAGAGTATAAATAAGTATAAGACAGGAGTCCAAACTTTAGTTTGGCAAGAAGCCCAGGGGCGATGCCCCTGGCTATATTAATGTCGCCCCGTTGGGGCTTTTCTATGAGCAAGAAAGGGGCGTGTCAAAGAAATCCGATTTCTGACTGCCGCCGTTAATTGATCTCTTCCGCCTCTATAACCCAGGTGGAACTGCTCCAACCCGTATAGCAGTCAGAACCAGAATATCCAGGTGTATTGCCCACCCAAATCCCTATCGTATGTGAACCGGCAGCAACACCTGAGCAATAACCTGCAACCGTACGACTACTGTGAGTATTATCATTCCCAGAAGCGTAATCGTCATAAACTAAAGCTTGATTAGGGCAAGAACGACCATCAACACGAATTTCCCAACGACAACCCTTAGCACTTCCGTGTGTACGTAAATTATCAGTGTAGCTTATGCGAATTTTGGTATCGGTTTTTGCTTTACTAAAACTTAAAACACGACTCTTAATTTGACCGACATCTGTTCCGTCATTGGGACCGTTACTTGTGGCGTATGCAATTGTTCTAATCAAATTACCCGCCACATCCAATTTCGCCCCTGGAGCCGTCGTGCCGATGCCGACGTTTACGGGTGTTGTTACCTTACCACTTCCATCAACCCATGAACTAGTGCCTGGATCGCCTTTCTCGCCGGTATCGCCTTTCTTGCCTGGATCGCCTTTCTTGCCTAGATCGCCTAGATCGCCTTTCTCGCCTTTCTCGCCTGGATCGCCTTTCTTGCCGGGATCGCCTTTCTCGCCTTTCTCGCCTTCTCCCTTTTCACCCTTTGTAGCGCGTTGGGCGTTATTGGCCCGGTTTATGGCCTCATTAGCAGTGCTTTGGGCGTTATTGGCTTTGGATACACCGTCATTAGCCGTCGTCTGGGCACGGTTAGCTTTAGAAACCGCCGAGTTAGCCGTGTTTTGGGCTTGAATCGCCTTAGTTCTGGCCTCAGAAGCCGTGTTTTGGGCGTTATTGGCTTTGGAGACACCGTCATTAGCCGTCGTTTGGGCACTGTCAGCTTTAGAAATCGCCGTGTTAGCCGTGTTTTGGGCTTGAATCGCCTTAGTTCTGGCCTCAGAAGCCGTGTTTTGGGCGTTATTGGCTTTGAAGACACCGTCATTAGCCGTCGTCTGAGCACGGTTAGCTTTAGAAACCGCCGAGTTAGCCGTGTTTTGGGCTTGATTCGCCTTAGTTCTGGCATCAGAAGCCGTGTTTTGGGCTTGAACCGCTCTGCGGCGATTATCCGCATTTTCTGTTTTCACCGGCTCTAAGGCTTGGGTTATCTGACCCAAACGAGTCACTAATTGATCCACAGTCGCTTTTAATTGTTGATTTTCTTCCCGCAACTGTTGAATCTCCCGTTGTAACGCTTTCCGAGCCTCGGTAGCCTCGATAATGGATTGGGTATTGTCCATCACATAGCCTTCCAAAGGTTCTTGTAAGGCTTGAACGGCATGGGCTGGAATAGTCAGCCCCATTAAGGCCGAAAGGGTTAACATTCGTGGTAATTGTTTTAATATCATGCTCTTCCTCTATTAGGTTTGTGAAATACGAGCTTTGCCAAAAATCCGCTGTCTTTGATACATCTTTTTTTTAACAGTGTTTAATATAGGAACTGGTATAAAAAAATCAAGTGCTCTATGTTTATCATTGAGTGAGAATCCCGTCAAAAAGCCAATGGTTCGAGCGTGGCTATTTTCAATCAACAATCCTAAGTACAACGACACAAGACTAAGTACAACTAATTACGCGGATAAACGAATTAAAAAAGCCCAAGTACAACTAATTGCGCGGATAAACGAATTTAAACCCGGCTTGCTTGGCGTGTTTGTCATTGATTGATAATCCCGTCAAAAAGCCAATGGTTCGAGCGTGGCTATTTTCTTTCAACAATCCTAAGTACAACGACACAAGACTAAGTACAACTAATTACGCGGATAAACGAATTAAAAAAGCCCAAGTACAACGAATTGCGCGGATAAACGAATTTAAACCCTGCTTGCTTGGCGTGTTTGTCATTGATTGAGAATCTCGTCAAAAAGCCAATGGTTCGAGCGTGGCTATTTTCAATCAACAATCCTAAGTACAACGACACAAGACTAAGTACAACTAATTACGCGGATAAACGAATTAAAAAAGCCCAAGTACAACTAATTGCGCGGATAAACGAATTAAAAAAGCCCAAGTACAACGAATTGCGCGGATAAACGAATTTAAACCCGGCTTGCTTGGCGTGTTTGTCATTGATTGGGAATCTCATCAAAAAGCCAATGGTTCGAGCGTGGCTATTTTATAAAAATCCATATATCATAACTAATCAAGGAACGCTAAGTCTTAATTCGTTTATCCGCGCAATTCGTTGTACTTAATAAGATAGGCGATAAATCGCCTACTACAAACTACAAACAATTAATTCGTTTATCCGCGCAATTCGTTGTACTTAATAAGATAGGCGATAAATCGCCTACTACAAACTACAAACATTTAATTCGTTTATCCGCGTAATTCGTTGTACTTAATAAGATAGGCGATAAATCGCCTACTACAAACTACAAACATTTAATTCGTTTATCCGCGCAATTCGTTGTACTTAATAAGATAGGCGATAAATCGCCTACTACAAACTACAAACAATTAATTCGTTTATCCGCGCAATTCGTTGTACTTAATAAGATAGGCGATAAATCGCCTACTACAAACTACAAACAATTAATTCGTTTATCCGCGCAATTCGTTGTACTTAATAAGATAGGCGATAAATCGCCTACTACAAACTACAAACAATTAATTCGTTTATCCGCGTAATTGGTTGTACTTAGTTTTCATTCTTAATTAATTCGCATTTACCAATATTCCCGAATCCATTCGCCTAACACTGGTGTTAATAATTGGTCATTCTCCGTCAATAAGCAACGTCGTTTGAGCCAGCGGCGGGTGCGTTTATCTAATTGTGGTGTGTTGTGTTCCGCTAAAGCGAGTAAGACTGTTTGTGCATTGTCAGGGGCATTTTGTACTATATTCTTAAAGTAATAAGTCGCTTCTTCCAAAACCTGTTGTTCTACGATGTCCAGATCGGCCATTTCGGCTTGTTGGCGTTCGTGGTTATTTAGGTATTCTACCAGATTGGATCCGTACATTTGTAATAGCATCGGTTGGCCGCCAGTGCGTTTAAATATGGCGTGGGCAATGGCCGGTGAAATCGCTTGTGGCGGAAAATCGCGGCTAGGACAGGTTAATAAGTCAATGGCCGTTGGTTCGTCCAAGTAGCCTATCCGTATTTCGCGCAAGTTTATAAAGTGGTCGCTCCACAGGCTGTCTAATTCGTCAAACGGTGCGGCCCCGGAGATCAGTAAACGTAGGTATCGCCGATGTTGAATGGTGGCGCGAAATAGGCCCATTAGTTGTAACAGTTCGCGGGGTTGGCCCGGAAACAGGTCTTCTAAGCGTTCAAATTCGTCAATACAGATTAAAATCCGTTGCTCTTGTTTGGTGGCTAACTGGTCTTCTAAACTTAGCAACCATTGGCTACCGGCCTCAAATGGGGTACCGGCTGGTAATGGGGGTAATTGTACGCGGCGATCACGTTGGGCTTGTTCGAGGGTTCGTTTGGCTAACGCGCTGAAAAAACCGGCTACCGAGTCGATGGGGTTGTCTTGTAAGTCAAAAAACACGCAGATCGCATCGGGTAACATCGTCGGTAGCATTTTTAAGAGCGAGGATTTGCCACAACGGCGCGGCCCTAACAGGGCAATCGAGGTCATTTGGTGCGGATCAACCAGTAGGGTTTCGATACGTTTGACTAATTCGTCGCGTCCTCGGAAGACTTCTTGGCCGTTTTCGGGCGTGAGCGGATTGCCAGCGCGAAACGGATTGGGTATCGGTTGGGCGGCGGCCTGTTCTTGGGCTTGTTGGCGTAACTGGTTGAGCAGTTGTTCCCAAGTCGGTAGCGTGGTTGTTAGGGCACGCGCCAGGGGTGACGTCTCGGTTAGGAGTTGATTGTTGAGCGCGTTTAATTGTTGTTGGGCATTTTTTAGGTGTGGCTGACGTTGGTAAGCAATGGTTGTGGTTTTAGCAGCTTGTAGATAACCGGCCATTTTGCTGATTGTCTGTAACGGTGCCGCAGCGCCTTGTAGACTGGGTAACCATTCTCCTTTTAAATCAAGGAGTTGCTTAAATTGGTGTTGTCTGGCGAGTTGGGCTAATTCTTGGGCTTGTAGATGGGCTAACGCGGTTTCGCCAGCGCGACGTTGCCCTGGCGAGTAGCCACAAGCCTTAATCGCTTCTCTTGCCAAGTCTGGCTCCGTTTCAGCCGCTAAAATAATATGTTGGGCTAAAAACGGGTGAGGTAAGTAGCTCAGTTCGTGATAGAAAACCGGCATAAAGCGTAGTGTTGGGGTATTGAAGTGATTTTGTCGGAGATAGCCAACCAGTTGTAACACCCATTCCAATGGATATAACGGTAGACGAAAGAAAAAGGGAATAAAAGTCACGCAGAATGCCACGCCGAATGCCACGCCGAATGCCACGCCTCCTGCCACGCCTCCTGCCACGCCGAATGCCACGCCTTCTGCCACGCCGACTGCCACGCCGACTGCCACGCCGAGTGCCCATCTTTCAAAGTCTATCGGATATCCTAATAGGATAAATAGATCAAGGGTGAACAATGAGAACACCAATGTGGCAATAGGCATCAATACCAACAATAATCGCAACATCTGTTTAACATATTGGCGTTTTATCGTGCGCGTTTCGTCTTTGGCAAACCAGAGTTTGAAGAATGGCGCGTCGGGTTCGTCTATGCCACAGGCTTTTAAACGGTGGTGTAAGGTGATCGGCTGCATAAAAAGTAGCCAGACAAGCGGCCAAAAATCGGGAAGTTTGGGTTGTTCTGAGTTCATTTGTTCTGCTTAGGTATTTAATGACAAGGTTTGTTTATGAAGTACTACGAATTTAGAAATTAACGAAGTACAACGAATTTAGAAATCAACGAAGTACAAAGTACAACGAATTTAGAAATCAACGAAGTACAAAGTACAACGAATTTAGAAATCAACGAAGTACTATAATTCAACACGGAGTTCACAGAATATCACAGAGTATCACAGAGTCATAAAGCCAAAGGAATTCTCTGTGTAACTCCGTGTAACTCCGTGTCTATCGTTAAGAAGAAGTACAACGAATTTAGAAATTAACGAAGTTTCAACACGGAGATCACTTCAGTACCACAGAGTCTCACTTCAGTCATAAAGTCAAAGGAATTCTCTGTGTAACTCCGTGTAACTCCGTGTCTCTGTGTTGAAGAATCAAGGAACGTTAAGTCTTAATTCGTTTATCCGCGTAATTCGCTGTACTCAAGATAGAGCAATCCGTTTATCCACGTCATCCGTTGTACTCATCGAGCCAGAGCAATTCGATTATCCGCGTAATTTTAGCATTTCCCGATTTTGTTAAATACTATTATCTCGCGTAGCGAGTTACTTCGTTTCATATTCAACCCTTTCAGGGTTGAGGCTTTTTTGACATGCCGTTCCCCAGGTTTCACCTGGGGCTATTATCTCGCTCCGCTCGTTACTTCGTTTCATATTCAACCCTTTCAGGGTTGAGGCTTTTTTGACATGCCGTTCCCCAGGTTTCACCTGGGGCTATTATCTCGCTCCGCTCGTTACTTCGTTTCATATTCAACCCCTATCGGGGTTGAGTATGCGTTCCGCCACTGCGTTTCGCTGTACTCAAGCCAGAAAAATCCGTTTATCGGCCCGTCATCCGTTGTACTCATCATGCCCGAACAATTCGTTTATCCGCGCAATTAGTTGTACTCATCAATTTTCTGGCTGCTCTTTCAACCATTCTTCTAACACTTGCCCAAACAAATGTCCTTCCTCAGTTACCAAACCACGACTTCGCAAAGATCGTAACGTAGCCGATTGTCCGCTAACACCATTTTTTAAGGCCTGTTGTTCAGTTTGATTCAAATGGCCCCAAATTCGCCGTAAACGTTTGTCAGCTTCATTTTGAAATTCATCCAAAATCTTTTGAACAGGGTTATCCCTTCCATCCAATAAACACCGCCCTAATAATTGCAAAAAAAACGGATGGCGGCCCGCCCAACGACGCATTAATGGCGCCTCCTCGGCCGTCAATTGGCCCAATTGGATAACTGCCTCAGCCTCTTTTGGCTCGAGCAAACCTAACCGTTTAAGACTTAAACGATTCTCAAACGGCGACGTGTTCTGATGAAATTCGTTATAAGCCTTGTCAATGTCTTTACGCGAAGCAAATATCCACACCACGCGCCCCAACATCCCGCGCAACCGCTCAAAAAAACGCGGCGGGAATTTTTCAATAAACCGCTCAGCCGATTCATTTATGTTAACAAATCCTAACGAATATTAACAAACGTTAACAATAGCTCCCGTTAGAGAGGGTGAATCTACCAAAGACCTAATGAAGATTCCTCTGGCTCCATTGAGGTCGCGGTCAAGCGTTATTCCACCTGACCTAATTTCTCTTGATCCGCCTACGTTTTTGATTTCACCTGTCCAACTAACTGTCTTGCTGGTATACGCTTCGCAAACATCAATGACTTTTTTACCAAACTCAAGGGCTTTGTTTTTCAAACGAACTTTGAATTGATAATGCGCCCAAGTCAACATGGCCCGGACTGTCTTTGAACGGAGTTTGCGACTAGATTTACCAGTCATCTGGCTGGTTTCAAACGTAGGTAACAGAATCACGTCAAAACTATCCACCAAGAAACGTGCTGTCTTAAAGTGAATTTCTTTGATGAGATTTTTGATTTTCTTTCTGAGCCTAGCAGCGGCTCTTTTCATTTCTCGCTTGGCCTTGCCAGTGGCTTTGCTGGTACGAGAAATTAAATCATCCAAACGATAACACAGACGCTGAATGCGGCCAAAGTCATCATAGCCAATTTGCCCTGCTAGGTGTTCAGAATAAAAGGTTTGGAACGTTCGTACTCCTGGATCAAGAGCAACCACACGCCCTTGGTTCTCGGCTACGTGGGTTGTGTTTTTGTAAGGTACGGACAAAAACCAGTCATGGTACTGATAAATTAATCGACTATCTAATGGTATTTCTGGTAAAGACTCGCTATAGCGCAAGCCTTGGCCTGAGAGGGTTGGGTAAATTCCCTTATCTTTATTGATAGCAGACTTAGGAATATAACAAGACTGCATTGGTGCTTTGCGACTTCGAAATCTCGGATTCCCTTTGGCTTTCCAGTAAGCTTGGTGTGCTTCCTTTACCGCAATAGCCTTAATTTGAAAGGGCACCTTATCACACCATTTAGGTAGTTGTTTCAACAAGTCCTTTTTTATGTCCATCCAAGAGGGTGAGAAATTCACACAGGAACGAATGTAATCAATGGTTTGGTTGAACACATAGCGACTACAATCTTGCCATTTTTTAAATATCTGTTCGAGGCAAAAGTTTTTCTCCGAAAAACTTTTGCCTCGAACTCTGTTTTTGGTTCGGATAAAGCTTGACGGACTTGGTTCTTGTAATTTCTAAGCCCATGCATTCTGCATGAGAAAACATGAAGGATGCTGAGTAAGTCGTTGGTAAGCTCTTGCTCTGGGGAAAGAGTAGTCTGCTTGAGAACCACGATTTTCCCAGCGCTTTGTTGGATAACCCATTCGATGAGCTCAAATCCAAAACGTGCGAGCCTGTCTTTATGGGCAACCACAACTTCGAGTTTATTTC